>CEOE01051250.1_pt1 | contig 13324 bp, 17 predicted proteins | sample 530211 | NCBI WGS metagenome assembly CEOE01 (sample SAMEA2619779, study PRJEB7988) | marine metagenome | isolation source: saline water (ENVO:00002010), including
GGGTTTATAAAATCGGCTAAATACTATCCTATCGTCGGCGCTTTGTGTCGGGTGCCACATAACTTTGTCACTTGCCATGTTAGCAGTATGCGGTTGACGCAATTGCTGGCTTCCCAGAGCTAAAAACTTCGATAAATCAATGGCCGCCCAGGCTCCAAGATTGGCGGGCACTTCACCCCCAATTCACGTTCTCAAGCCCTAAACACCACCCCACGCCCAACCATCAAAGCCTCTATAGACGCCTGAACTCCAAGTCGATTACCTTCGTCGCCCCCACAGTCGTTTCACACAAAGCGATTCTTTAGATGAGAAACCAACCCAAAAGCGAATCCGCCCTGCGATCTCATCCTATAATTATGGATTGCATTTATATTTACCGTTACACTGTGACACCGTTGGAATCAAAGCTCGCAACCAGTCTTGAGCACGAGCTCGAAAGCATCGAGAGCATAGATCCGATGGAATCTTGAGCAGCTTGAGACCGTAGCTCGTCAGGTTCGAGAAGAACGATCGTCATTGGGGTAACGAGTTGCTCTGGTAGCGGGTCATGGAGCATTTTGCTGGGATCGATATATCTCGAGACCATCTGGACTTAGCCATTTGGCCAAGTTCTGAAGTAACTCGTTTTTCCAACACCGATGACGGTATCGCGCAATTGGTTGCGTCTCTAGAATCACTGGAGCCAACCATAGTTGCGTACGAACCCATGGGACCGATGTCCCGCCCACTGGTCGATGCACTTGCGGACGCCGGTTTGGTCGCCGCAGCCGTTAATCCTTATCGGATTAGAAGCTTTGCACGAGCCGTCAGTCGCTTGTCAAAAACTGACCGGCTGGATGCCATAACGATTGCAGAGTTCGCGGGAACAATCCGACCTACTCCAACAGTGGCCCCCAACAAAGAAGAGAAAGAATTGCACGATCTTGTTGGCCGCCGACGTCAACTTACAGAAATCTTACGGGATGAGAAAATCCGTAAAGCACATGCTGGTTCAGACGACGCAGCCTCTTCAATTGAGCGTCACCAGGAGTGGGTTACGTCAGAGATGCGCCAGATTGACGAGCTCATTGACCAGACGATTGAGAGTCGACTGGACTGGAGTGAGAAGCGCGCATTGCTCATGACCTTCAATGGCGTTGGCCCTGTCGCCTCAGCCGCTCTCGTAGCTGACTTACCTGAATTAGGGCTACTTGACCGCAGGAAGATCGCCTCGCTTGTTGGGCTAGCTCCTATCGCGACCGAAAGCGGGACAAAGATCGGAACGCGTCGGATCAAAGGTGGCCGAAGGCGAGTACGGAACGCCTTATTTATGTGCTCTGTGGCAACAATGAGATCGAATGAGAAATTGAAGACTTATTATTGGAAACTGAGGAATTCGGGAAAACCGCCGAAAGTCGCACGCGTTGCCGTGATGCGAAAGATACTCGTCATGCTCAATGCCATGGTGAGGGATCACGCTACGTGGGACCCCGGTAAATAGAAATGTTGGCGGTGAGGCACACAGCATGTAGCGCCCTTTGTCAAAGCGTTTAAAATTCCGTGCTCTCACCACCAATCTTGCACGCCCGGCTCATGGCCTAAAGATTGCGGGGCTATTTGCCTGATTAATTGCACGGCCTTTTACGAGCGTCATTCATTGTACCGGAAAAAAGTAGCTATTAGCGAGGCAGGCTACCGATGAAGGCGACACTTCAAGCCCGAAACGCCACTCCACGGCCCACCATCAAAGCTTCCAACGACGCCCCGGCCTCAAGTCGGTCATCCTCATCGCGCTCAATCACCGCTCGGTAGCATGCTTTCGCATCTTCGATATCGCCGAGATCCGCAAGCTCGTCGCCCAGCAAAGCGACGGCCGCCAGAATGTTTTTTGCGCCGCTATCCCAGATGGATGTGATCTCGCCCCGCTGGCCATCGCGAACGCTCCGCCTGTAGCTACTGATCACCTCTTTCAGGAGCGCGATACGCTCAACCGCGGTCGGAGCATGTTCTGCGAGAACCAACAACGCGGAGGCACAGCACGGTTCGATCTTGAGCGCCCGCCTTGCCAATGCAACCGAAAGCGCACTGTCGTCGGCCGCGTCTTCCATTTCATCTAGCGCCCGGTCAAGCGGCACGTCGATATCATTGATCCGGCGGGAAGTTCCCAGCAGTTCGGTGTCGATCATCTCATCCTCCTGGATTGGTTACTCCAAGGAGAATGCGATCGCTTTATGCAAGAGACTGCCATCGCAAATGAAAACTTCGAACTCCATACAGGATTGTCGCAAACTTTTTTCACGCGAGGATCTGCCGATATCCCACCGCCATTATGGATCAACGTCCACCAGCAGTTCGGTAGCTGACATGCGATCATAGAAGCATCAACAAAGGTGCTTCTAAATGACTGATTTACAGACTGAATTACTAGATATGCGGCGTGCTCTGCTCGACCGAAAAACCGAGATCAGAGCCGAACTGAAAACCATCGATGCAGACGTTTCCGCCATCGAGCGCGTTCTGCGAAAGATGAATCCGGACGCATTGGCCATGGAGCCTCCCAGGAGGAGGTGTCGGAAGACAGCAGACGGCTTGTTTGCCGACGGAGAGATCACCATGGGAACGCTGACAGCGCTGCGGGATCTTGGAAAGCCGTCGACGTCGGCCGACTGCGCCGCGGTGCTTGCCGCAAACAAGAACCTTCCGGAAGACGACTATCGCATGTCCGAGATCACGAACAGGGTCTCGTCCGCGCTGAACGACCTGACGAAGAAAGGCCGGGTCCGGCGCGTAGGGACCGGCGAAGGCCGGACGGTGCTCCGGGAGGTTGCGACGTAGCAAGGTTCCTGAACATTAATGCGCCAGCCCTCATGTCTGCGGCCACCTCGCTTCCCAGTCTCACCACGAGGCCAGGGTCTTTCCCCGTACAAACCTTGACATACCGTACATTCGTACGTATAATATGGCAGAAACCGTAATTCCCGGAGTGTCTACGGATATGAGTACCAAGACAGAACGAATTGAGCTCAGGCTCGACGCCGACCTGATCGAGCGAGTTGACGAATGGCGCTCGAAACAGGGCGACATGCCTTCTCGGTCAGAGGCTCTTCGCCGTTTGATCAACAGCGGCCTCGCAGAAGACTCCCCGGAGGGTTTCCGGCTCAACAACGTCGAAAAGCTGATGACATGGATGCTGAGCGAGATCCGCAAAGACCAGCTGAAGAGCCAGAAGGGCGGCGGTTCAGAGTATGATCTGAAGGAGGTCGACCTTCTTCAAGAAGCCATCCTCGGCGGCCATTTCTGGGCGCTGCCGTGGGAAATGAGCGGAGTTCTCCATGATCACGCGGATGACCCTCGGAATGTGAGGATGGTCGTTGACACTCTCGATATGTGGTCGTTCATCGAGGAAGCATATGAGAGCTTCGACGAGGCCGAGAAAAAACATATCGAGAAAGAGGCCAAGTACCGGGGCAAAAACCCCAAATTCATCGGCTTTGATGGGAACAACGAGATCGAGCACATGTCTATTGCACGGTTTCTCGTCGAAAAGATGGAGCGATTTGAGCGCTTCAAGGGGCGCGAATTCAACTCTCACAACCCAAAGGTTATGCAGTATCGCCGCATGCTTGCTGACTTTGAGGGCATGCGCAAAGACCTGATCGGAAGGAAACTTTCTCCCGATCAGGTTATCAAACTGCTCAACGTCGCCTCTGAGGATTAAGCTCGCCGACCCCTACAGGCGGACAGCGTGTACGACACTCTGGACGCCTGTAGTCGCTGGAAGCTATCACGCCAGCTGCAAATCCCATCCGAGTGTGCCCGGCGGCTTGTTGCCCTGCCAGTATCCTTTGATGTTTCTACTGACTGGATGCGCCAGCGTTCGAAATAGGATGCCCTTCGCCAGCGTCGCCATGTCTTTCTCCCGCATGTCTTCGCGCCAGGCGAGGTCGGCCACGTACCAGTCCAGATATCGACCAGCGCATCGGTGGTGCACACCAATGGCCGAACGCCTGACCCGTGAGAAGAATGACTCCGCTTGGTTCGTGCTGGCACCGGGTTCAACGACGTATGCCTCGCTGTGGTTGTTCCGGACCATCGGGAATAATCCGACCAAGTCGTCGTATCCTCGAGCTTCATCCGCCACGAGCTCGGCCGGACCACGCACGTGGCGCCGGACAATGTCCCGGGCCACGTCAGCATGCTCTCCAGCGACAACGGTCGCCAGCGTCCGTCCGCGGCGTTGGCGCAGGGCCATGACGCATTGCCTTTTTCCGGTCTGGTTCTCGGCCAAGCGACGGTCCACGCGGTCTTCCTTAAAGTTCTCCGGCTTCACGTGGCCGCCGATATACATGCCGTCCATCTCAACGGTGCCAGAGAGCTTCATGGAGGCTCTCTCGGCCGCCACAGCCTCTCTCAGCTTGTGCAGCAGCACCCAGGCGGTCTTGTAGTCGACGTCGACCTCACGGGCGACTTGGAGGGCCGCTTTGCCTTTCACGGCGTTCACGGACAGTGCGACGACAGCGAGGGTCTTCACGAAGCTGAGCTTCCTTGAAGCGAAGATGGTCCCGCTCGTGACCGAAAACTCGGTCCGGCAGGTCTTCTCCGGGCACTTGAAGCGCCGTCGTGTCAGTGTCCACGCACCGACACAGCCGCACCGCGGGCAATATGGTTCACCGCCTGTTTCAGGCCATCTGGCCTTCTTGAACCAATTGTAGGCCTGCTCCTCGCGCATGCGCAGCACGCGCGCCAGGGGAAGCGTCCGGGCAGCCTTGGTAAGCAGGAAATGCCTCGCCATGGCTCAGCGTCCCCGACCGCGGACGAGATGCGAAGCATATGGGACAGCCCCGCAGCATGCTGAAGACGGTCATAATTGGGCTAAGAGTAGGCTACAGAATGTGCATGGGAAACCTCGGGAACAGCGCAGACGAGCGAAAGGCCGCTGATAGCGGCCGGTGGAAGTCAGTTCGTCGTGCGTATGATCCGAAGCATGGTCGAGAATATACCGCAAATGGCCAGACATGTTGATCGGTCAAAATTCGATTAGCGGTGCGCCAGCAACGTTTCGAACCAGTTAATTTCGATTGCACGCTTTGCTGTATACAACTAAATGTTGGTTATGGAAAAAGGCATAGAATTTTTTGGGCATAGCGGTCAGGCAGTCTGTTACTCGCCTGACGGTCAGCATTTCTACCTGTGGTCGGGGCAGCCAGTAGCCCACCTTAAGGGGGACAAGGTTTACTCCTTTGGCGGTCGTTTACTTGGCTGGTTCACTGACGGCTGGCTTTATGATCGCCAAAATTGTCCTGCCTTGTTTTCTAGCAAGGCAACGGGAGGCCCAGTTCGTCCCGTCAAACAGGTTCCGCCCGTGAAATCGGTCCGTGCTGTTAAGCCTGTGAAATCGGTAACCCAAGTTCCCCATGTCAGACCAGTTAAGTCTCTCTCGTGGTCACCGCATGCTGACGCGAGTTACTTTCACCAGTGATTCTTGACCACGTCAGATAAAGCTTTTGCCGCAGGTAATTTCTGCGCGACCTGAAACAGGGCCATTTACGTTCCATATCAGGCTCTTAGTCGCTGCTTGGTGGACGTTGCTCCATAATGGCGCACTACTCCGATGAACTCAAGAAGCAGTGCGGCCTTGTTTCAGAGTTCCTTTGCGGCCTCGTCCCAGGGAATCTTCGAGAAGAACTTCTCCCAGAGAGCCGTCGCGATCGCTTTGTTGCTAGTCACGACAGGAGCGACGTTGGATGTCCACGTGGAGCCGCGGTGATAGCAGCTTCCTACATCATAGCGGTCCCTCAAGGAGAGTTTCGTCCGAGGGGATGTCACAACGACAAGGACGTCTCCCTTTTGAGGCTCCGGGACACCGCTCAGGTCCAGATATCTACGGAAATTTTCCGGGTACTGCGCTGGAAAGTTTTTCAAGCTGAGTAAAATCTGATGGCTACCGGGGTGGCCGAATTTCAAAATAGGCCATCCGCCCTGACATTCCGGCGGAATTGCCATTGCCGTGAACTCGAGCGATGTCATCAATTTCCCGAGGCTTGGATGCTCGGATATCTGGAAAGTCGCGCTGGCCGCATACTTGCCTGTCTTTTGGTTCACAAACGGGAGATCCTTACGTCGCACGAGGTATGAGCTACTCTCCATCGGATACTGGTAGGTTGCGACTGTGTTGCCCCGGATTTCATAGGAGTCGTTCAGGGCGCCATTGTACTCCAACAACCCTCCAGGCCCGATGAGGTACATTTTCTTGCCCACCGTATCTATCGAAACGGTGGCTGAGACAGCATGTGCCAAAAGGAGAAACAGGGCCGATATGACAGCAGCAGCAAATTTCTGGACGCGGTAAATCCTCCAGAACCAGGTGACGTGGATTGCTCTCGCATCTTCTAGCAGTCGAGAGATGGTGACGAAAACGTACCAAAAAGAAATCCCAGCATCCACTTTCGGTACGCCCTTTAATCGAATATCCTCGCACCTGCATAGATAAAAAAGTGCAACTCCAATAGGTGTTGCGAGCGCAGGGGGCGTGATGAACGAGTACATTCTGTCGTTGGAGCCGGAGCAACTGACTCTGGGGGTGGCTCTTTCCGCGGGCGCCATTTTGGTGCTCTTGCTGGTCACGCTTTCTCTGTTCTCAAAGCATCGCAAGGCGAAGGCCCGGCTTTCCGTATTGGAGAGCAAGCTGTCTCCCGTGACCAGCATCGAAGACCGCGTCGCAGAACTGGCGAAGGAGGCGGTGGGTGTCGAGACCTCCATTGAGGAATTGCGGGCAAGCTACAGGGAAAAGAAAGCCATCTACGACAAGATGACACTCGAGTTGGCCATCTTCGACGAGCGCCTGGCATTCGCCGAGATGGGTGTTTACGAGCCGCACTTCGAGTTCACGGACAGTGAGCAGTTCAAGGCAGAGATCTCGAGGGTCCGCGACCAGCAGAAAGCAATGGTTCAAGGGAAGACGGCCGCGGTCTGCAACACCCAGTGGACGGTGGAGGGCAGCAAGTCCAAGGGCACGACGATGGCAAACAGGGCCATCAGGATGACGCTCAGGGCCTTCAACAACGAGTGTGACGCTGCCATCGCCAACATCCGCTGGAACAACGCCAACGCGATGATGAAGCGCGTCGAGCGGGCCAAGGACCAAATAGACAAGCTGAACGAGTCCAACGACGTCACGATTTCGTGGGATTACTACATGCTGAAAGTCAGAGAGCTTCAGCTGACCCACGAGTACCGGGAGAAGCAGAAGGAGGAGCGCGAGGAGCGTGCGGAGGCCGCCCGGGCTGCCCGCGAAGAACAGAAGCTGTTGCGTGAACTCGAGGAAGCTGAACGCGAAGAAGCGCGCTTCCAGAAGCTGGTGGAGAAAGCCAGGAAGGAAGCTGAGGGCGCCGACGGCGCGAAACTTGACGACTACACCCGCAAGATCGAGATGCTCGAGAAGGAACTCGCCGAAGCCCATGCGAAGGTCGAGCGCGCTCAGGCAATGGCAGAGATCACAAGCTCCGGCTACGTCTACATCATCTCGAATGTCGGCTCGTTCGGAGAGGGTGTGGTCAAAATCGGCCTGACACGAAGACTGGATCCGACCGACCGTGTCCGCGAGCTCGGCGATGCCAGCGTCCCCTTCGTTTTCGATACCCACGCCATGATCTACAGCGACGAAGCCCCGGCCCTCGAGCGCGCGCTGCACGCCGAATTCGATGAGCGTCGGGTGAACGCCGCGAACTACCGCAAGGAATTCTTCCGGGTAACTTTGGAGGAGGTCGAGGAAGCTGTCGTCCGACTGGCGCCGGACGCCTCCTTCTTCCGGGATATCGAAGCTCAGGAGTATCAGGAGACCCTGTCCATCAGGTCCGCAAAGATTGAGGCCCAGCAAGCGAAGCAGGACGCCGCTTTCCCGGCTGAGATTTAGGGCAACCCGGAAGAAGGAGGCGTCAAGCAGCTGTTTTTTATCCGGCGTACCATCCCCACCAGTAACGCGCAGGGTGATTGCAGTATGTCCAAATTTGTACTATATATCATGTGTGATGCAAATATGGACATTGCCATGACCACGCAGCCACGTACCGCTCCAGCAAGGAGCCGCAAAGAGCTTTCCGGTCCGGCCCTACGCACGTTTTTCCGGATCGCCGATTTGTGGAAGCTGACACCTGACGACCAGATGACTTTGCTCGGTGTCACCACGCGGTCGACCTTCTACAACTGGAAACGCGATACCGACACCACGCTCCCAAAAGACACTCTTGAGCGCATCTCGTACATTGTCGGTATCTATAAGGCCCTTCAGATCCTGCTTCCGAAAGAAGAGGCTGCTGACGAATGGGTTCGCCGACCGAATGCGAGTTCGCTCTTCGGCGGTGCATCCGCTCTGTCGCGCATGCTCTCGGGGCAGGTCGCTGACCTATTCGTCGTGCGCCAGTATCTTGACGCCCAGCGTGGCGGCTGGGCGTGACGCTTCCAGTATCGCTCGTCGAGTGGCGACCGTCCTGGCGCATCATTCCGAGCCGTTTTCCACCAATCTCGTTATTCGAGCGTGTGACGGAACCGGATGACCTCGAGGCGATCTTCGAACTGGAGGCGATGACCAACCCTCGCCTACGAGAAGAGGTTGGCGACATCGCTATGGTGCCTCCGGATGACCGGGTCAGCGGCCCGGGCACCAGCATCATCATGGCGGCCTTCACCCACCTAAATCCCGAAGGCAGCCGGTTCACAGATGGTACTTTCGGCGTCTTCTATGCCGCGGTTGATCTCGAAACAGCCATTGCAGAGACCAAGTTCCATCGCGAGCGGTTCATGCGGGCTACCGAACAGGAGCGTATGGAACTCGACATGCGGGTCTACGTGGTCGACCTCGTCGGAGACCTGCACGACCTAAGAGGCCAGCGAGAGACTTACCCGCTCATTTATCATGAGACCAACTACGCAGCCGCACAGCATCTCGCGAGAGACCTCCGGCAGAGCGGGTCCAATGGCATCGCGTATGACAGCGTGCGTCAGGAAGGCGGCAAATGCGTCGCGGTGTTCCGGCCGCCGTTACTATCGAACCCGCGACAGGAACGGCGCCTCTGCTATGTATGGGACGGCGATTCAATTTCGTCGGTCTATGAGAAACGAGAGATCAGCTGAGTCACCACACTGATAGCAATCTGGCTCGCGAAGGCGACATCGAACAGGTCAAGCAACTGCCGCCACGGTTCGATCGCCCGTCCATTCTCTTTTACGGAGATGCTCACGGCGAGTGGAAGCCGCTGCTCCGCGCATGCGAAGCGTCAAAGCCTGGCGCAGTTGTGCTCGTTGGCGATCTGGACCTGGACCGGCCGCTTCGCGAAGTTCTGGCTCCGCTCTGGAAAGCGGGGATACCGGTCCACTACATCCCAGGAAACCACGATATCGATAAGCCTGAGTGGTGGTCGAATCTGGTCGAAGACCATCCATGTGGGAATCTGCACGGCCGCGTGGTCGAAATATGTGGCCAGCGTATCGCCGGTCTGGGTGGCGTCTTTGAGGAACCGGTATGGGAGATCCAGAACGATGGCTCTCCAATCGCTCGTTTCGAGACCAGGAAGCAGTTCCTTGCGGACCTTCGGGCCAAGGGGAGACACGATGGTGATGAGTTGCCGTTAAGATATCGCGCCACAATCTTCTCAGAGGATATCGACGCGCTGATCGCCCAAGGATCTGCCGATATCTTGCTGTGCCATGATGGACCTCCAATGCCTGAGCATCATCCTTACGGTGTTGAGGAGCTAGCCGTGCTTGCAGAGGTTATGGGAGCGCAACTCGTCGTCCACGGGCATCTACACAGGAGCTTTACAGGCGAGCTAGCCGGTAACCAAAAAGTGCAGAGCCTCGGTAGAGCAGAGGTTCTGCATCTGAGTTGCGAGTCCATGTAAGCCCTTCACTTGCTTTTATTCCCCGCCTATGTCTTCCGGATATCACCTTTGCCTAGGCTTTGCCGTTGTTCGGCTTTAGGCGATGCCGCCAGCGCTAGTGACCACGCTTACAGCGCGGAGCGCCGCCTCCTTAATCTCGGCGACCTCGGCTTTCCCGCACCCCTTGAATGATAAAGAACAATCTCCTTGGTGTTCGCGATGCCTCTGGATCAGCTGAGGAGCGTACAACGCCCCCGTTAAGCTTCAGAGACACCGCCTCAGCCAAGAGATGAATATGATATCACCATTATCATATTCATGTTGACACGATCAGAAAATATGATATCGATGATGCATAAATCAAATTAATGAGGCACCGATGGCTAAGCGACATCTCAATCTGGATGAAATTCACAGCGACCTAAAAAAGATCCTGTACCTTGAAGCGTCGCGGATTGCGGCACTTCGGTGGGACGAAAAAGCAAGCGAGTTTCTGGGGGTTTTGGACGAAATAGACCCGGACAAACTTCTCGGGAGCGAAATCGAACCGAAAGTCCTTGCTTTAGTGGATCTCAGCAAATTTCACATCGCCGAAGCTCTTGACCTGGCTTACTCGGCCCAGTTTGAAAAGCCGGACGAATGGCTACTTACCGCAGTCGAGAGTGAGACTCTCCAGGCATTTCTTTCCACGATGCCGAGCTCCGATCTTTCAGGAACGGCCCCAATCTGGCTGACCGAGGAAGGAGCCTGCATCCGGATGGCGAGGGCCGGTGTAGCTCTCGGAAAGATCCAGGCGATGCTCTATGGGAACGTTGGGATCCAGGGAGGCGTCTTCGACGTTTTCCACCTTTTCAGCGTGCGTGACATGGCAGCGCTAGCGAATATGAGTGAAGGGTCGATCCGGAATGCTCTCGTGAGCAAAAAGGGCGACCGGCTCGATAAAATGGAGATGCCGGGCGGGCAAGTCCTGATTGACCCGGTCGAAGCATGCCGTTGGCTCTCCGAGCGCCGCGGCTATCGGGCCCATGGGGGAAGCATTAGAGGGAAAGACTATTTTCCAGAATATGTCCGCTACGACCCGAACAAGGCACTTCGATGGTTATCCTTGTCCACCTACTGGCATAGTGGCTCAGTTGAACGGACAGCGGCAAAGCTCGGGTGGTCCAAAGACCAAGTGGTCGATCTGCTCGGCGGCAACTTCCCGCTCGATGAAGCAGAAGTCCGCAAGTTCGCGACCGTAACGTTTATCGACCCTGACGATTTGGTCAAGGGCGCGAAAATCCTCCATCACGATTTCGGAGGGTGAGATGCAATTGAGTCGCCATGCCCAGACGCGCCTCGCGCAGCGAGCAATCCCGCCTGTAGCTATCGATTGGCTACAGCAATTCGGTCAAGCGCAGAGAACCGGAGATGCTACTCGATATGCCTTTGACAAGAAGGGGCGTCGCCGATTGGAGGGTTATCTCGGATCTATCGGACTGAAAAGCCTCAAGAAGGTTCTCGACGCCTACATGGTCATTTCAGATGACGAAACCCTCATCACTGCTGGATACCGGACTCAACGCTTCCAAAAATTATAAGCAGGCGCACCCCGACAGCGGACCACCTTCAACTGGTTGCGAAGCGGTAGGAGCTCAGGTGTCTGCAGTTTGCAGCAAGCACAATGTCGAAGACGACCTGGCTCTGAGATTGGGCTCTCAACTCCCCCCATTCAGTCTGGAGACGCGCCCGGCTGATCCACCGGACAAAATTTAACCTCTCCGATTTCGGCGTCGGATCTCAGAAAATCGAGGACTCACATGCCCCTAAATTTCAACGTTATCTATGTGTTCGGCGAGCCCGGACGATCCGACATCATCAAGATCGGAACTTGCTCGAAAGGGGGCTGGGAGCGCTTTCGCGAAGGCGCGTTTATGAACCCGCGAGGCCTCGAAGTCTTCGCTATGTGGCAGATGCCTGATACGGCGACTACTAGGCTTCAGGAGCGTAACGCCCATAAGCTGTTTCGGCGCCTAGAAGGAGCGGACGGTAAAGAATGGTTCATCTCTGATCGCGATCAGGCCGTGGCCAGGTTGACCTTGCTGTTCGGCAAGGAGCCGGACTTCCGAAACGAGAACCTGCCGTTTTCGGTCGAGGCGCTCTACACCTCGGACCGATACGATGAGTTGAGTGAACGTGGCGATCGCTATAAGGGACGCCTCGTCCAGCGCCGAATTTGGATTCATTCCGAGCGTGGTGGAGAGTTCACCAAAATCAGCCAGAACACATGGTGGTGCGAGCCCGCTTCCCGGTCCACAAACTCCAAACGCATAACCTACAACACCCGACGCATGAATCCTGTCGCGTGCTTAGCAATCGCGATTGATGAAACCTGTCACGACTGGGGTGCCCAGGTGGAAGCCTCAAATGCGAAGACCATGAGCGTTTACCAGCATTTGGTCGAAGAGTTTGCGGTACGGAATCTTCCTTCCGGCCGCGTCGGCTGGACACGTACGGCACCGGATCGGCTTATCGAGGAACTGGTAGAGCTCGACTTCACCAACATGGACCTTGATCCCAATCGCCCGCCGCGTGGTGTGAAATCCGTGACGTACCCCGGTCGATGACCTTCATTGAAAGAGAAGCCTTAAAAATGCCAAGTTACATCGTACCTCAAGACGACAGAGACTTCTTGGAGGCCTATTGTCGAGATGACCTGACCCGCACGAGTATCTCTCGCGAACGCCAAACGCAGAGACGCCAACTTCTCAATCGCCACGCCATGGCGTTTACACTTGAAGAGCTTCGAGCTCGGCACCCCGGCTCCACAGTAGTGGACGCAAACACAATTAAGATGAACAATCCTGGTTACGACATCTTGATTGACGATCGCATTCGAATTCAGGTCAAGGGTCGCTGCTGGAAAGAAATGATCGACTTTGCCATCCCAGCACTCGAGAAAGAGAAGGCTTGGCAATCGGACTTCTGGATCGCCGTAGATTTCGCTGGACTAATTAACGGCTGCTTTGGAAGGTATGCAAATACTACCGAGATGGCACCGAATGGGCAGATCGATCCCTATACTTTGCCGACGGCTTTCCTCCGGAAGATAGCCGAAGATGGGTTTGCCACCTCGAAGCGTCCGCGGATCAGGGCAATTAAGCCTGGTTCGCAGTACAGCAAGCGCCACCACATGCCTGAACTTTTCAGATTCAAAGGAAACTGGAGCATAACTGGAGCATAACTGAAAAATACAAAGAAAAACTACCGAGCAATTCAATCAAGATAATCTATAAGCCAAGTCACTTTAATAACAGCACCACGATCAAGCGAGGAAACAATAATGCTACCCGCCCCGCTCAAGGTACCGGCTCCCAGCGCCACTCGCTAGAAGCATCCCGCACGGGAACTGGAGCATGACACTATGCTAATTATTCACGCTGCCGACATTCACTTGGACAGTCCGCAAGCAGGTCTGGCCACCCGCGCCG
>CEOE01057524.1_pt1 | contig 13317 bp, 15 predicted proteins | sample 530211 | NCBI WGS metagenome assembly CEOE01 (sample SAMEA2619779, study PRJEB7988) | marine metagenome | isolation source: saline water (ENVO:00002010), including
AAGGGTGTAAGATTATGGGGATTTGGAATTACTATTTACAAAGCTCTTCTTGCATTAGCTGAAGATGAGGATGTAGGTGATTTTACTGATGTAATTAACGGATGGGACCTAGTTGTAGAGCAACAACAAGGTAATCCGTACCCACAAACAACAGTAAGAATTAAGCCTAAACAAACTCCTTTGTCTGATAATAATGATTTGGTAGATAAGTGGCTCAAAGAACAGCCTAACCCTATTGAAGTACACAATCAGTACGAATACGATTTTATCAAAAAACAACTTCAAGATTACCTTAATCCTGGAGCTAACGAAGAATCATCTCAACAGACTGATAGTACTTCACCAGAGAGTTTAGGTCAACAGAAAACTGACTTTACTTTAGAAACAGCAACAGCTGGTAATAAAAATACAGTTAGTAAATTTGATGACTTATTTAACGAATAATGGCAAAAAAAGCAGAGACAAAAGCGAGAGCATCTGCAGCGGTGCAGAAATCGTTTAATTTATCGAACTTTAAAAAGAAGAAAGGTTACTCTAATACTTCTGTTAAATTTAAAGAACAGGGTTGGATTCCTCTTTCTAAGGCATTTCAAGATATAACTTCCTTACCCGGCATACCTACAGGACATATTACACTTTTACGCGGTCACAGTGATACAGGTAAAACTACTGCTTTGATTGAAGCTGCTGTTAGTGCTCAAAAGCTAGGTATTCTTCCCGTCTTTATTATTACTGAGATGAAGTGGTCTTGGGAACATGCACGAGAAATGGGATTAAAGTTTGAGGAAGTTAAAGATGAGGAAGGAAATGTATTAGACTACGAAGGGCATTTTCTCTATGCTGATCGAGGACAGTTAAATACTATAGAAGATGTCGCAGTATATATAGCTGATTTAATGGATGAACAAGCTAAAGGTAACTTACCTTATGATCTGTGTTTCTTCTGGGATAGTATAGGCTCAGTTCCTTGTGATCTTTCAGTACGTTCTAATAAAAACAATAACGAATGGAATGCAGGTGCAATGTCTACTCAATTTGGAAATAATCTGAATCAAAAGATACTTTTATCCCGCAAAGAGAACTCTCCTTATACTAATACTTTAGTAGCTATAAATAAAGTCTGGACTATGAAACCTGAAAGTCCTATGGGACAGCCAAAGTTACAAAATAAAGGAGGTATGTCAATGTGGTATGATGCTACTTTGGTAGTTACTTTCGGTAACATTACTAATCCAGGTACATCTAAGATTAAAGCAATTAAGTCTGGTATGCAGGTTGAGTTTGCTAAACGTACTAACGTTCAAGTAGAAAAGAACCATATTGGAGGAGTTCAGTCCCGTGGTAGAGTTGTTATGACACCTCATGGGTTTATACCTGATGATAAAAGAGCGATCGATAAATATAAAGACGAGCACAAAGAACATTGGTTAAAGTTAGTAGGTTCTGTAGATTTTGATTTAATTGAGGAGGGAGATCTAGAAGAAACACCTATTTCTCCTAATATCCTTGATTAATGAAAAATTACTCTTCTATACTAAATAAATTAGAAAAAAAACCTCCTAGAAGCAAAAACGATCATATTCTAGTAATAGATGCTATGAATATGTTGATCCGTAGCTTTTCATTATTAAAAGCAATGAATCCGAACGGCCATCATATAGGTGGCCTAGTAGGGTTTTTACGATCGTTAGGTTATGTAACTAGAATTTTCGATCCTACTAGGGTTATAGTAGTATGGGACGGAAAAGGAGGTTCTGGTAATAGACAGAATATTAACCCTGATTATAAAGCTCAAAGAGCTACTTCTAGAATAACACATTGGGGGCTGTACGATACAAAAGAAGAAGAAACTGAAGCATTAGTAGGACAGTTATTTCGAACTCAAGATTATCTTGAATGTCTTCCTGTACATCAGTTATCTTTAGAAAAGTTAGAAGCAGATGACATTATAGCTTATTTAGCAAAAGAAGCTGCTGATTCAGATAAAGTTAAAAAAGTTACTATAGTTTCTTCTGATAAAGATTTTTTACAGCTTATAAATAATACTATTGAGGTATATGCTCCGGTTAAGAAAAAAACTTTTAACAAAGATAATATAGTTGAAGAAATTGGCGTTCTGCCTGAAAATTATAACTTAGTAAAAGCTTTGTTGGGAGATAACTCTGATAATTTACCAGGAGTTAAAGGATTGGGGATTAAAACTATACTGTCCGAATGGAAAAGTTTTACTTACGATCCGTTAGCTACATTGCAAGATGTATGGGATCATTGCGAAACTCAAATGGATGGTAAGAACCCTAAAAAAATATTTGCTAAAATTATTCACAACTGGGATAAGGTTTTGACTAATTTTAAATTAATGAATTTACACGATTCTGTGTTGGATATTAATGAAAAAAATCATATATTAAATATTATTAAAAGCCCGACTCCTGATTTACATACCGGCGCTTTCTTAAAGTTACTAGAAAACGATAAGATAGAGGGTATTACTAAAAATACAGAAGGCTGGCTTGATACATTTAGATTTTTAACAGTAGTAAAATGAAAAAAGGTTTTATAGCAGGTAATTTTGACGTAATACACCCCGGTTATGTTGAGTTATTTAAGAGTATGAATAAAAACTGCGATCAGCAGTATATACTTCTTCATGATGATCCAACAATAGAAAGACCTGAAAAGTCTAAACCAATTTTAAGCATTTCAGAAAGAAGAGAAATTTTAAACTACTTCTTTGATAATCCAGTTATCTTATCATACAATACTGAAGCTGAATTGCTTTTTCTTATAGAGTCTATAGACCCTGACTTAAGGTTTTTAGGAGATGATTATGCTGATAGTTCTTTTACCGGTGATGATTTATACATTCCTATAAAATGGGTTGATAGGGGTCATGGATGGTCTACATCTAAATTTAAAAGTTTAATTTCAAATAGTTCAAATGACTCTTAAAAGTTTACAACAATACGGAAAAGGATTTCAATTAAAAGTTCTTGGTTCTCTTCTTACCGACAAAAAATTTCTTCTTAATGTAAGAGATGTACTTCATGGTAACTACTTTGATGCAGATACTCATAAATGGATTATTGATAAAATAGTAGATTATTTTGATAAATACCATACTACTATTACTATGGATGTGCTTAAAGTTGAACTTCAAAAAATAGATAATGAAGTTTTAAAAGTAGCACTTAAAGAAGAACTAAGAAATTCATACGAAGCTTCACAAGATGATTTAGAATATGTTCAAGAAGAATTTACTACTTTTTGCAAAAACCAAGAGATGAAGCAAGCTATTCTTAATTCTGCAGATTTACTAAAAGATGGCGATTTTGACGGAATTAGAAATATGGTTGAAAAAGCTATGAAAGCTGGGATGGATAAAAATATCGGTCACGAATATAATAAAGATATAGAAACTCGTTATAGAGTAGATTATAGGCCTACAATACCTACACCTTGGTCTATCTTAAATGATGGCATACAAGGAGGCTTTGGACCTGGAGACCTAGCTATAGTTTTCGGTAACCCCGGTGGCGGAAAATCCTGGACTATGGTAGCTATAGCTGCACATGCCGTAAAGTTAGGTTATAAGGTCAATTACTATACCTTAGAGTTAGGAGAAGATTATGTTGGAAAGAGGTTTGACTGTTATTTTACTGGATTTTCTATAGACGAAGTAAATAAACATAGAAAAGAAGTTCAAGCATATGTCGATAATTTAAAAGGTAAACTTATAGTAAAAGAATATGCTCCTAAATCAGTTACAGTTAATTCTATTAAGTCCCATATTCAAAAATGTGTGGATATGGACCATAAACCTGATTTAGTTGTTATAGATTATGTTGATTATTTAAGACCTCCTGCTAAATCTAAATTCTCTGAACGTAAAGATGAAATAGATGATGTATTTATTGCTACTAAAGGATTAGCTAAAGACCTTAAGATACCTTTTATTACTCCATCGCAAGTAAATAGAATGGGGGCTAAAGATTCTGTTATAGAAGGAGATAAAGCTGCTGGTAGTTATGATAAAATGATGGTTGCAGACATTTGTCTGTCTCTTTCGCGACAGAAAGAAGATAAAGTCCTAGGAACTGGTAGAGTCCATGTTATGAAAAATCGATACGGACAAGATGGTATGACTTATAATGTGAAAATGGATACGAATAATGGACATATAGAATTTTTAGAAAAAGCCGAACCTGGTGACTTACTTAACGATGATAATAAACCTAAGTTTAGTTTAGATGCAAATGTTATGGAAAAAGTTTTTAGTTCTAAATCAATTTAGTCAAATTAATATGAATATATATTGTATTTATAAGAGTCCTCTGCATTCTCATGCGAGGATTTTTCTGTCTAATAACCTTTTTAATATATAAAGATATATGAGTTTAATTAAAGAAAGGGTAGTTTATAAACCCTTTGAATACCCTGAGGCCTATGATTATTGGCTTAAACAACAACAAGCACATTGGCTACATACAGAAGTTCCGATGGCTCAAGATGTTACGGATTGGAAATCGAATCTAAAATTACATGAAAAAAACGTAGTTGGTGGAATTTTAAAAGGGTTTGCCCAGACTGAAACTATTGTTAACGATTACTGGTCTACCTTAGTTACTAAATGGTTTAGAAAACCAGAAATTATTATGATGGGGACCACACTAGGGTCTTCAGAAACCATTCACGCAGAGGCTTATTCTCTACTTAATGAACAATTAGGTTTAGATAATTTTGCTGAATTTTTAGAAGATGAAACTACAATGGCTAAAATAGAGTCTTTAATGAATGTTAGAGACGGTCACGACGGTACACCTAACTGGCACGATAGAGCGAAGTCTCTTGCTATTTTTTCTGCTTTTACCGAAGGAGTTAACTTATTTAGTTCTTTTGCAGTTCTTCTTTCGTTTAAAATGCGTAATTTACTTAAAGGAGTTGGACAAATAGTTGAATGGTCAGTAAGAGATGAATCTCTACATAGTAATGCCGGTTGCTGGTTATTTAGGACATTAATGGAAGAAAATCCTGAGTTTAAAACTACTGAATTAGTAAATGATATAGAAGAAGCAGCACAAAATGCTTTATTGCTCGAATTTAATTTTATCGATAAGATTTTTGAAATGGGGGATCTAGAAAATTTAGGAAAAGAAGAATTAAAAAACTTTATCAAGCATAGAGTAAATACTAAAATGAGTGATTTAGGGTTGAAACCTTTAATTAATAGTAGTGAAATAGATAAAGGTGCATTGAAAACTATGAAGTGGTTTGATGCAGTTATTGCTGGAAAACAGCAAACTGATTTTTTTGCTAATAGAGTAACTAACTATAGCAAAGGACACATGGAATGGGATGCAGCTTCAATGTTTTAAATAAGTTTTTATGAGTATAAGTGTAGATTACTCCCAATGGGAGAAAGGAAAAGATTATCCTGAATGGATGAATGAAACTTCTTTAGCAACTATATCTAAAGGATATCTCTTACCATCTGAAACTCCTAAATTAGCGTATAGAAGAGTTTCTAATACAATAGCGCAAAGACTTGATCGCCCTGACTTAGCTAATAAATTTTTTAGATATATGTGGAAAGGGTGGCTTAATTTAGCTTCCCCCGTATTATCAAACACAGGAACTGATAAGGGATTACCAATATCGTGTTTTGGTATTGACACCCCAGATTCAATTCGAGGGATTGGGCTTACTAACGCTGAGCTTATGAGACTAACCTCTTTAGGAGGAGGAGTAGGAATTGGGCTATCAAAAGTAAGAGGAAGAGGTGAAAAAATAGGAAACGGCAATACAGGTCATTCTGAAGGAGTTGTTCCGTGGGCTAAAATCTATGATTCTACTATCATAGCTACTAATCAAGGAGCTGTAAGACGTGGAGCAGCTTCAGTAAATTTAGATATTAATCACATAGATATCAAAGAGTTTTTACAAATACGTAGACCTAAAGGAGATCCTAACAGACAGTGCCTAAACCTTCACCAGTGTGTAGTAGTTGATGATGAGTTTATGCAAAAACTTGAACATAGAGATCATGAAGCAATGGAATTATGGGTAGAGATACTTAAATCCAGGGTAGAAACAGGGGAACCTTATATTATGTTTAAAGATAATGTAAACAATACCAATCCTCCTGCTTATGTGAAGAATAATCTCGAAGTTACAATGACTAATATTTGTTCTGAGATTACTCTTTTTACTGACGAAGAACATAGTTTTATTTGCTGTTTATCATCTGTTAATTTATCTAAGTGGCATGAGTGGAAAAATACTGATTTAGTAGAAACTTCTGTTTACTTTTTAGATGGTGTTTTAGAAGAATTTTTAGCTAAAACTAACGGAAGAGATTCTCTTATTAGAGCATATCGTTCAGCAAAAAAAGGTAGAGCAATCGGACTAGGAGTGCTTGGGTGGCATACTCTTCTTCAAAATGAGAGGATTCCGTTTTCTTCTATAGCTGCAACTTCTCTTACTCATCAGATATTTTCACAAATTAGAAATCAAGCCGAAAACGCATCAAGAAAGTTGGCTGACGAATACGGTGAACCTGTATGGTGTAAAGGTACAGGTATGAGGAATACTCACTTATTAGCTATCGCTCCTACAGTTTCTAACTCTACTATAGCAGGAGGCGTCTCTGCAGGTATAGAACCTGTACCAGCAAATATATATACTTTTAATTCAGCTAAAGGAACGTTTATTCGCAAAAATCAAGCTTTAGAATCATATCTTGAAGAAAAAGGAGCTAATACCGAAGAAGTATGGGATCAGATTATTAAAGATAGAGGATCAATCTCTAATTTACCCGATGATATTATATCACCTGAAGATAAACCTATTTTCTTGACTTTTGCTGAAATTAACCAATTACAGTTAGTTGAACAAGCTGCTGCAAGACAGAAGTATGTAGATCAGACACAATCTTTAAATTTAGCTTTCGATCCAACAGATAGTCCAAAGTTTATAAATTTAGTTCATCAGACTGCTTGGAAGTTAGGAATAAAAACCTTATATTATTTAAGAACGGATAGTGTTATTAATGGTGACATCGGTTCTAGAACATCAGAAGATTGTTTATCATGCGACGGTTAAAAGGTTTAGGTGATGTAATAGAGCTTATTACTCGATTTACAGGTATAAAATGGTTAGTAAAAAAGGTGTTTGGTGAGGATTGCGGTTGTGAAGATAGGAAAGTTTACTTAAATAAAAAAGTATCTTTTTCAACTCCACAGCCTCTTACCCCTCCCCCTCCGACACCTACAGTTAATAGAAAAAAATGAACAGAATATTTATACAGATAGCAAGTTATAGAGACCCAGAATTAAATAATACTCTAGAGGATTTAATAAAAAATTCAAAATATCCTGAAAATTTAAGGTTTGGTATAGCACACCAAAGAGCCGATGAAGATGAGTGGGATACTTTAGATAAGTATAAAGACGATAGTAGATTTAAAATTATAGATATACCTTATAAAAAATCTAAAGGTGCCTGCTGGGCTAGAAATAAAATACAACAGCTTTACGACGGTGAAGAATATACTCTACAATTAGACTCCCATCATAGATTTGAAAAAAACTGGGACGAAATAAGTATAAATCTCATTAAAGAACTTCAAGAAGATGGATACAGTAAACCTTTACTTACCGCCTACTTACCTTCTTTTACTCCCGGAGCTAAAAATAATGAAGAAAAAGTTAAAGTACCTTGGGGTATGAGCTTTGATAGATTTACTCCTGAAGGTGTTGTTTTCTTCCTTCCTTATTATATGGAACCACCCCCAGAAAAACCGTTAAAAACTAGATATTTTTCTGCTCATTTCTGTTTTACTTTAGGTTCATTTGCTACTGAGGTACAACATGACCCGGAGATGTATTTTCACGGAGAAGAAATAAGTCTAGCAGTTAGAGCATATACTCACGGTTATGATTTATTTCACCCTAATAAACTTATAGCTTGGCATGAATATACTAGAAAAGGGAGGACCAAGCATTGGGACGATCATAATGATTGGGTTCAGGTTAATACTAATTCTCACCAACGCATGAGAAACCTTTTAAATATGGAAGGAGAATGCACCCCTTGCATTAAGAAAAGTTTAGGTAAGTATTATCTCGGTACAACTAGAACTCTAGAAGACTATCAATCATATGCAGGTATAAATTTTAGAACTCGAAATGTTCAGCAGGAAACTTTAGATAATACAGAACCTCCTAATACTCCTGATAAAGAATTTTTATCAAGATTTAAACACTTTTTAGATATTAATCCTAAGTGGTTTACTGAAAAAGATGAATATTTAGGATTAGGTATATTTTTCGAAAAAAATGACGGTACTCTTATTTATAGAAAAGATTTAGATAAACCTACTTTTAATTCCCTACTTAAACGAGATCACATAGCATATCCAGTTGAATTTTTAGGTGAACAGCCCGATAAATGGATAGTTTGGGCTTTTTCTGAAGACGGTTGGCATGAAAGGTATGAATTTAGTTTAGAGGTATAGTCTTATGGTTATTCAGGATTTCCTTTTTAGAAGAGCCCTTAAGGAAGAAGGTATAGATATTATAGATTATCATATTGATCATTCTATCCCTAAAAATTTTAATAATAAAATTGAATATCCTTTTATTTTTCCTAAATCTTTTCTAGAGGAAATCATGAAATTAAATTATAGTAAAACCTATGATTACTTTTTTGCAGGAACTATCAAAGGAGACCACAGAAATTATCTTAAAAGTTGGAATAAACCAAATTCACTAATAATTACTCCTCAAAAAAATGGATTTATACATCCAAAAAACGACCCGTCGAATTATTATGGTGAAAATTATTTTAACTATAAATACTTTCAACAATTAGCTAATACTAAATTTGCTCTAGCTCCAGGTGGCTGTTCTTACAATAAAGAAAAAGACTTTTTTGCATGGTCTTATAGATTTTGGGAGGCAATATTAGTTAGAGCAATACCTATAACTAATGAACCTGATAAGAATTTACATTCAGATTATAAATTTTACTCTTTAGAAGATAAACATATTTACAGAGAAGATTGGGTTGAATATAATTTTAATAAATTAAAAAGAGAAAATTTTATATGGATAAAAGATTAAAAGTCAATTGGGCTCCTTTTGGGAATTTTGGTGATGCAGTAAACCCTTACTTACTTTTTAAATCAAATATTCCTTTCACATTTGCTCATCATACAGTACAGGATAAAATTCTTATGATTGGATCAATACTGAGCATAGGTTCAAGAGAGAATACTATAGTTTGGGGGGCTGGTCTTATGTATAGATCAGAACAAGTAAAACCCGGTACTATAATTAGAGCAGTTAGAGGGTATAAAACTTTAGAAAAGATATCTACAGTTGGATATAACTCAGATGAGATCGCAGTAGGAGATCCAGCATTACTTTTACCTAGACTATATAATCCTACTATAGAAAAAAGATATAAATTAGGTATCATACCTCATTTGATGGATTTTCCTTTGTATGATGATTATATTTCTGAAAATCAATCTAATTTTGAAAATACACTTTTAATTGACCCTAATTGCATGTGTAGAAACATTGAAGAATTTATTGATAAGGTACTACAATGTGAAAAAATAGTAGCTACTAACCTTCACGGGTTAATTTGTGCAGATGCATATGGTATTCCTAGTATTTGGAGTGAAGTAAGTAATAGATTATCAGGAGATGGAGTTAAATTTGAAGATTACTATTCTTCGATAGGGCATAATGATTTTGATAAAATAGGTTTTGTTGAAAATGAAAATATAAATATTGATTCTAAATCACTTAATATAGATTTAGATAGATTATGGGATTGTCGTCCGTGGGCTAATCTACCCGATCAATATTACGTTGATATTGATGATATAGAAACATGGAAAGCTGAATGCTATCCAGATACGTACTCCTTTTCTAACAGAGATATACTTTGGAACGATAAAGAAATCAGATGTACTTGGTAAAATGAAAATTATACTTACTTTAACTACAGTTCCTAATAGATTATTAGAGACTAGATCTCATATGGGATCGATACATGGTGTTAAAACTATTCTAAGTCAATCGTATAATGATTTTGAAATTAATTTTAATATACCACACGAATATCAAGGTAAAAGCATTGAGCTTCCTAAATGGGTTACTGAATTAGAAGAGAAACATAAAAATTTTAAGATATTTAGAACTGAAGATTACGGTCCAGTTACTAAGATTTTACCAACGTTAGAAAGAGGAGGAGATCCTGAAGATATTATTATAACTGTAGACGATGATTTACTATATATGGATGGAATTATACCTGCTCATTTAGAAGGAAGAAAAAAATATCCTAACTGTGCCATTGGATTTGCTGGATTAGGGGGAGTAGAAGAAAGAGGGTTACACCACATAACTTCATACAATAGAGATATAAGAGTTAAGGTATTAGAAGGGTACAAAACTATTTCATATACTAGAAAATGGTTTGATGTAGAAGAATTTAAAAATAACTTTGCTTTAAAAGTATGGCAAGATGATCACTCTATTTCAGCATACATGGGATATAAAAATATTGAAAAATGGTGTTTAACTCATCCTTCTATAACTGATTTTTCCCCTAGAGTTGAATCGTTTCCCGTAATAAAACATACTAATGTCGAAAGAGGCGGGTGTAGAGTATTCCGAGATAAGGAAAATCAAGATAATGAAAATAGAATACAACAATTTTATAAAAAAGGATATTTAGAAAGGTAATGAAAACAACATTAGTTACAGGATTATGGGATATAAAAAGAGACCAATTAGGTGAAGGATGGTCAAGATCGTTTGATTTTTATTTAGAAAAATTTTCCCAACTTTTAGATACTCCTGATAATATGATTATTTACGGAGAATCTCAATTGAGTGAATTTGTATTTAAAAGAAGAACAAAGAAAAATACAATCTTTATAGAGCGTTCTGTTGATTGGTTTAAAAATGAGTTTTTTACTAAAATACAAGAAGTAAGAAAAAATCCAAAATGGCTTGAGCAGGCTGGTTGGTTAAAAGATTCTACTCAAGCTAAATTAGAAATGTACAATCCGCTAGTGTTATCAAAAATGTTTTTATTAAATGACGCTAGAATTTTCGATACTTTTAACTCTACTCACCTTTTTTGGATAGATGCAGGAATTACTAATACTGTTCATCCAGGGTATTTTACTAGTGATAACGTAACAGGAAAACTATCTAAAATAGTTAATGATTTTTCTTTTGTAGCTTTTCCCTATAAAGCTAATAACGAAATACATGGTTTTAGTTACCCTTATATTAATAGTCTATGTGATAATGACGTAAAGTTAGTTTGTAGAGGAGGGTTTTTTGGAGGAAGTGTGGAATCAATCAGTAATGCTAATTCTATTTACTATAATCTCCTTTCGTCTACTTTAAATACCGGTCATATGGGAACTGAGGAAAGCATATTTTCCATTATGTTATATAAATACCCAGAATCATTTGGCTATTTTAAGATTAATTCAGATGGACTACTCAGTACTTTCTTTGAGAATTTGAAAAACGATAAATTAGAATACAAAAGAACCAGAAGCATTCCTGTTAAAAGTACTTTAATAAAGGATGTAGGTATATATGTACTTACGTATAATGCACCTGAACAGTTTAAAAAGTTATGTGAATCTTTTAAACTTTATGATACTAGTATTCTAAAATTACCTAAAAAATTCCTTATTAATAATTCATTAGACAGATCTACAGATAAGGAGTATAGTAGATTATGTAAAAAATATGGATTTGAAGAAATAAAAAAAGATAATATAGGTATTTGCGGAGGAAGACAATTCGCAGCTGAACATTTTGAAGAAAGTACTAATTTAGAGTACTACCTATTTTTTGAGGACGATATGTTCTTTTATAGTGGTAAAGATAGAACTTGTAAAAATGGATTTACTAGAAAAGTGGATAGGATACTTAGAAAAAGTATACGTATTTGTGATACTGAAAATTTAGATTTCTTAAAACTTAATTTTACTGAATTTTTTGGAGATAATAGATTTCAATGGAGCTGGCATAACGTACCAGGAAATGTGAAACGGGAATTATTTAAGGATAATTTAGATAAAATGCCTCCTACTAATTTTAAATGCATTAAATCTTATGATAAACTAGCATATGCTCTAGGAGATATCTTTTATTGTAACTGGCCTCAGGTGGTTTCAAGAGAAGGGAACAAAAAAATGTTTTTAGATACTAAATGGACATACCCTTATGAACAAACATGGATGAGTCATATTTACCAGTTAACGTTAAAAAGTAAAATAAAACCTGGAATACTTCTAGCAACCCCAACTGAACATGATAGATTTGAACATTATGAAGGTAGAAAAGAAAACTAATTTTAAGTTGTTTCTTTTAATTTTTTTTATTATATTAATATAAATAAAAAATATGTCAAAGTCATCAAATAAGCTTAAAATTCAAGTACTTAAAGACTGGTTAAAAAGTAGAGAGAGTAAATCTAAGAATAAAAAAAGTAAATTTTCTAAAGCTGATACTTACAAAAATACTCGAAAAAAATATGGAAAGAAAAGTTATTAAATTTTATGCCGATTGGTGCGGTCCTTGTAGAATGTATGATAGGATATGGAAAAAGATTGTTGAAAAACATAAAGATGAAGCTGAATTTATTGAAGTAAACATTGAAAAAGATACATCAGGATTAGCTGCTAAATATAAAGTTCAAAGTATACCTTATACAGTTATTATTAAGGACGGTGTCGAGGTTAAAAAGACAGGTTTATTAACTGCTGATAATCTTAAACAGTTAATATTTAATTAAAATAATTTATATGTTAAGAAAAACTAATTCTATACCTGATACAGATACTATAATTAAAGATCCTATTATGGAGCCTTTTTTTATAGTTAAATCTTCATCAGGTGGATATACAATATATGAAGACGTTGTTAAAGGAGTTAACAATACTAAATATATAAAAACTATTTGTTATCCGGGCAATTTTAATTTCGCTCTGAAAAGAGTAGCTGAAGAATTACTTCATAGTGACTCACAAAAAAAACAATATAATTTAAAGGAGTATATAGATAGGTGGAATTCTATAAGAAACTCTTTTGATGAAGTATTTAAATACTAGCGTTTGCCTATACGCTTAATAATACCTGGCAAGTAAATTTTAAATTATAAAATTATGGCAAAAAATGTTGTTGTAAGTCTTAGCGGAGGGATGGACTCCTCTACATTATTACTCAGATGTTTAAAAGAGTACGATCAAGTAACTGCAATTTCTTTTGATTA
>CEOE01017255.1_pt1 | contig 13228 bp, 17 predicted proteins | sample 530211 | NCBI WGS metagenome assembly CEOE01 (sample SAMEA2619779, study PRJEB7988) | marine metagenome | isolation source: saline water (ENVO:00002010), including
GCCGTCTTGGCGCCTTTCCGCTCGATCAGGGCATTCGTTGCCAGAGTGGTGCCGTGGATAATCAGTCCGATATCGGCCGGTGAGGCATTAGCCACCTCAAGCGCCTTTTCGATACCCTCCATCACGCCGCGCTCGGGCATTGACGGGGTTGTCAGCACCTTCGCCGTGAAGCGTTTGGGGCCAAATTCGAGAGCGACATCCGTAAAGGTGCCGCCGACATCGACCGCGAGGCGGCCTTGCACGGAGGTCTCTGGCATTTCAATACAATCGGTTTTGATAAGAGAGAAATCGGAGAGGAGTAGACATTAGTAAAGACGTATGACTGCCGGGCGTCAATGCATGACACTCGTCATAGCCGGACAACATTCGCCGGCTCCGTTTTCAGCACTTCGACGCAATATCGTCTCGCCTCGACTTCCGCCTGGTTTTGATCCTCATAAAGCGCGGACGCATGCGAGGACTCGACCTGGCGGCCGTCCTGCCAGATTGACCACGGATACCGGATTCCGTCCGGACTGGCCCAGCATTCTATGTAGATCTCGATCATGACCTCGATCCCCAAAGCCGGCTTGATGAGTTTAGGTATAGGCCGGTTACGCGTCCGCTTTTTGACACTGGCTTATTTAATCATCCCGGCAGGGGGCATGGCGAGTGTCTGGTTCTGATTTTCAGGCAGAAAGGGAATACCGGATTGAGGCAGTGGGTAAAATCAGATTGGGCGGGGTGCGGTTAATCTGCAAGCTGTGCTCGGATCAGGCGATCATTCCCTGAAAACGAGCGAAATATGCATCCGATGGCGGTGGCAGGGAGCCATCCACACCGCTGACTGTGTGTGTCAGATATGCCTGAGTCGGCTGTTTCAGAATGCCGTAAATCCGGGTTGCGAGTTCGGTCGCCCGGTGCCCGCTCCATGTCTCCGGCATGATGTCGGCAGGAAGACCGGGGTCACGGAGCAAAGCGCGCCGGTAGACGTGAACCATTAATATCCGCAGCTCGAAAGCTGTCTCCGGCGTCAGGGTCTTTTTATTACTTTCCAGCGCGTCCAGAACTGGTGCGAAGCCGTCAATAAAGGCGCGGTACGCGCTATCGGTCTCTTCCAGATCCCAAGTTTCACCGCATAGGGCCCGTAAGGTCTCTATTGAGGAAGCCGGAGCAGCTTCAAACAAGGCAACCCGGTCTTCAAGCCCAAGATGCGCGAGCTCCTGCTTTGCTGTGCCCAGACTGCCCCCGATACCGAGCAGAACCTGCGGGCCGAGCGAGCCATACCCCGTCCAGCCCAGTGCTTTTCTGAGTGCCTCTCTTTCCGTGCTGTCGATTGCACTTGTCAAAAGGGCAATCTGCCAAGGCGCATCTGCTGCTTCTTGGGTGCGGGCCGGGGAATAGATTCGCTTCTGCGCCGCGTCGAAAGCCTGACGGCCATTTTCTGTCAGGGAATAGACGCTGCGGCGTCCGATTTGTTGCGCCGTCAGGACTCCATCCTGGACCAGTCTGAAAACGGCCGTCCGAACAACCCGCTCGCCGATGCCGAAGATTCCCATCACCTTGATCAGGTCGCTAAGCCAGGCCGTACCGCCATGTGGCAGGATCGCGTCCCCATAGATTGTCACGATCAGGGATTTCGCGCGCGGCTTCAGCTCCGAGAGCATATCGCGGGCGAGTGCTGAAAGAGTGTCGGGATTAACGGCGATGCTCATTATTGAGGCGCGTCCCCAACGAGAGCGCCACCGATAGTGCGGGATTTGCCGCGAAAGAAGGCGACGGGCGTGCCATCGGATGTTGTTACAACAGTGTCGTAGATCCCGGAACGGCCCCGATGAAACTGTTCTTCGCAGGTAGCAATCAGATCGTCGCCTTCGCGTGCGGGATTGACGAAATTGATGTCGCAGCTCTGAGCCACTGTCAGGGCATTTGCCGAATTGCAGGCGAAAGCAAAGGCGCTGTCGGCGAGGGTGAATATCATGCCGCCATGACAGGTTTGATGACCATTCAGCATGTCCGCACGCACTTTCATACGCAGCCGGGCATATCCGGGCGTAATTTCCTCGACCTGCATGCCAAGGGCTTTTGTTGCCGGGTCGTTCGCGTACATCCAGTCGGCAACGCGCCGGGCCGTTTCTTCCGCGTTTTCCTGCGCGTCGCTGCTGGTCTGGCTGTCGTTCATGCTGTCCTGTCCTTGTTGTATTTTATGATACAGTTTTTTCTGGACGATTGGGAAATTATGTATCACATTATTGATGCTATTCGGCAACGTCCGAGTTAAGCGAGGAAACGCAATGGTGGAAAGCCAAAGTCGGGGTCAAGCCTCGGAAACTGAAGAGGCGGCACGTTTCCAGGCGCGGGTCGATCAGGAAATCAAGATCGAGCCGCGTGACTGGATGCCTGAAGGGTATCGGAAAACCCTGGTTCGTCAGATCTCCCAGCATGCGCATTCCGAAATTGTCGGGATGTTGCCGGAAGGCTGCTGGGTCACGCGGGCGCCGTCCCTGCGCCGCAAGGTGCAGTTGCTGGCCAAGATCCAGGACGAGGCCGGGCACGGCCTTTATCTCTACAGCGCGGCAGAAACTCTCGGCACACCACGCTCGGAGATGATCGATGCGCTGCATAGCGGCCGGGCGAAATACTCGAACATTTTCAACTACCCGGTCCTTTCCTGGGCGGATATCGGCACGATCGGCTGGCTGGTGGATGGCGCGGCCATCATTAATCAGATCGCTCTCTGCCGTTGCTCTTACGGGCCTTATGCAAGGGCGATGGAGCGGATCTGCCGGGAAGAGAGCTTTCATCAGCGCCAAGGCTACGAAATCATGATGTCGATGGCCTTTGGGACATCGGAGCAGAAGCGCATGGCGCAGAGCGCGCTGGACCGTTGGTGGTGGCCGTCGCTGATGATGTTCGGTCCAAGCGACCGTGAGTCCGCGCATTCCTCCCAGTCCGTGGCCTGGAAGATCAAGCGCGTCTCGAATGACGATCTGCGGCAGCAATTCATCGATATGACGGTGCCGCAGGCGGAGTATCTCGGGCTGAAGATGCCGGACCCGGATCTGAAGTGGAACGAGGAGCGCGGCCATTACGATTTCGGTGAGATCGACTGGGCCGAGTTGAAGCGCGTCGTTTCCGGTGACGGTCCCTGCAACAAGGAACGCATGGCGGCCCGGGTTAAAGCCCATGAAGATGGTGCATGGGTTCGTGAGGCTGCCGTGGCTTATGCGGACAAGAAGCGCCAACGCGAAAGTGCGGCGCGTATCGCCGCCGAATAATTCGTGAACAATATGTCTGCCGGTGCATCGATGCTGGCGGATCAGGAGAGAAAGAATGACAGCCGGGAATGACTGGCCGCTCTGGGAAGTTTTCATCCGCGCACGCGAGGGCCTGTCCCACAAGCATGTCGGATCATTGCACGCGTGCGACGCCGAGATGGCGCTGCAGCATGCCCGCGACGTCTATACAAGGCGGCGCGAAGGCGAGAGTATCTGGGTGGTGCAGTCGACCGATATCGTTGCCTCCGCACCGGCAGACAGGGAATCCCTTTTCGATCCGGCTGATGCCAAGATCTACCGTCATCCGACCTTCTATGAGGTTCCGGATGAAGTGGAATGCCTGTGACCCGGGTCCAATGGAGACCATGACATGACAGCCGCCGCGCAACGCGAAGCGCTCTTCGAGTATCTGCTCCGCCTGGGGGACAATTGCCTGATCCTCGGACACCGGCTGTCCGAATGGTGCGGCAAGGGACCGGTCCTCGAGGAGGACATCGCGCTCTCCAATATCGCGCTCGATCTTGTTGGCCAGTCCACGCTTTGGCTCGACCTGGCGGCGACGGTTGAAGGTGCCGGAAGGGATGCCGATGCGCTTGCCTTCAAACGTGACGTGCTGGACTGGCGGAATTTTCTGCTGGTCGAGCAGCCGAATGGCGATTTCGCCCATACTATTGTCCGCCAGTTCCTGTTCGACTGTTTCCATGTCGAGCTACTGCAGGCACTGACAAAGTCGACCAATCAGGAAATCGCCAACATCGCGGCCAAGGCCATCAAGGAGGCGGTCTATCATCGCCGCCACAGCGGGCAGTGGGTCATTCGCCTCGGGGACGGGACGGAAGAGAGCCGGGCGCGGGCACAGGCTGCGCTCGAACAGCTCTGGGGCTACACAAAGGAGCTGTTCGACGGCGATGCCATCGATGAGATGATGATGCAGGCCGGGATCGCGATCGATCCGGGTGATTTTCATGAGAACTGGCGTGACGCGGTCACGGCTGTGCTCAGTGAGGCGACGCTCACGGTTCCGGAAGCTTCCTGGTCCATCGGCGGCGGCAAGAAGGGCGTCCATTCGGAGCATCTGGGATTCCTGCTGGCGGAAATGCAGTTTCTGCCGCGGGCTTATCCGGATGCCAAATGGTGAGGCATGGCCGAGCCCGCTCCTGTCCCTGAAGATCCGGTAGGGCGCCTCTGGCAGGCTCTTGAAGCGGTGTGCGATCCGGAGATCCCGGTTCTGTCGGTGGTCGATCTCGGCGTGGTACGTGACGTTGAGGTCTCCGGCGATGCTGGGGTTGTGACGATTACCCCGACCTATTCCGGTTGCCCGGCCATGTCATATATCGAGATGATGGTGCGTGACGCCGTGCTCGGCGCCGGTTTCGACAAGGCGGAGGTCAAGACAGTGCTAGCGCCTGCCTGGACGACGGACTGGCTGAGCGAGGCGGGGCGGGAAAAGCTCAAGGGCATCGGTATTGCACCGCCGGCGGAGCAATCCACCTCCAAAAAATCATTACTCGGCATCGATCCGGTCGTTGCCTGTCCGCGTTGCGGCTCGGAACATACCGAGATTCTCAGCCAATTCGGCTCGACCGCCTGCAAGGCGCTCTACCGGTGCACTGACTGCGCCGAACCGTTCGACTATTTCAAGTGCCTCTAGGGAGTGCTGCCATGGTGCGTTTCACCAGCCTGAAAGTGCTCGACGTGCGCCCGGAAACATCCGACAGCGTTTCCATCGCGCTCGATGTGCCTGAAGAGAAACGCGCCGCGTTCCGCTACCTCCCAGGTCAATATCTGACACTGCGCCAGGAGATCGATGGTCAGGACGTGCGCCGGTCCTATTCAATTTGCAGTGGTCTGGAAGACGGTGAGATCAGGGTGGCTGTCAAGCGGGTCGAAGGCGGTGCCTTCTCCAGTTTTGCCAATGATGCGCTGAAGCCGGGGGATATGCTCGATGTCATGCTGCCGGAGGGGCGCTTCACGGTTGAGCCGGACCCGGAGACCGCCCGGACTTATGTGGCGTTTGCTGCCGGAAGCGGGATCACACCAGTCCTTTCGATCGCAAAATCCGTGCTGGCAGCGGAGCCGGAGAGCCGGTTCACCTTGTTCTATGGCAACAGGTCGGTGCGGGAGATCATGTTCCGCGAGGCCTTACTCGATCTAAAGAACCGCTATCCATCCCGTTTCAGTGTTCTGCATGTCCTGAGCCGGGAGCCGCAGGAAGCCGCGCTGCTGAACGGGCGGATAGACAGGGAGAAATGCGAGAGCTTCTTTCGCTCGATCCTGAACGTGCACGCGGTGGACCGGTTCTTCCTGTGCGGACCGGAGGGCATGATCGGTGATGTTCGGGCTGCGCTGGCGGCGCACGGTGTCGAAGAGGAAAAAGTGCTCTTCGAACTGTTCGCGCCTGCGGGTGATGCGGCTGCGAAAGCGGCCGCGGCCCGGCGCAGCCGCCTCGTGGATGAATCCGAAGCGGTGCGCGCGGGAGCGGACGTCGCCATCATTCTCGATGGGGTGCGTACAGAATTTACGCTCGGTGCTGACGACGTCTCCATTCTCGACGCTGCCCTGGGGGCAAGACCGGATTTGCCCTACGCCTGCAAGGGTGGGATGTGTTGCACGTGCAGGGCAAAGGTCTTAGAAGGCCGCGTCGAGATGGATCTGAATTACACGCTTGCCAAGGAAGAAGTGGAGAGGGGCTTCGTTCTGACCTGTCAGTCCCACCCGGCAGGCGAAAAGGTGGTGCTGGACTTCGATGCCCGATAGTCGGAGGCAGAGGGGGCTGCCGCGGCTTTAAGGCCGCGACGACCTTTAGGTATTATCAGGCAGTCCAGAATGGCTTGCTGATCTCGTACTCGACTTCGGTCCGGCTGATACCCATATCGGCAAGCTCACGGTCTCCGAGTTCCCGAAGGGATTGGCGCTGACGCAGCCGGTCTTGCCAAGTGAGCAGAGTCGTGACGATCGCGTGCGCAACACCATCACGGCCACGCTTGTGCGTGAAGACCGAGCCATTGGTTCCTGCTGTCATGCATGCGGCAGGAGCGACGTTCAGGGTTTCGTTCTTGAACATGAAAGTTCTCCTTAATCAATTCGTCACACACGCTCATTCGTGTCTGTCGGTGTTTGAGAATTTGGGCTACAAATGACCGTTCATCAAACGAGTTAATCTGCCGAATGGATTAGTTCATCTAAATCATGTTGAGCCGCTTACCCCTGAATGGCCTGCGCTGCTTTGAAGCTGCGGCACGGCATATGAGTTTCAAGCTTGCGGCCGGAGAGCTGTTCGTGACCCCGGCTGCGATCAGTCAGCAGATCAAGGCCCTGGAGGCGGAACTCGGCTGCTCCCTGTTCCTGCGAAGGCCAAGAGCGCTGGAGTTGACACCGGAGGGCGCACGCCTCGCCCCGGCGGTACGGGAAGCCTTCTCCCGCTTGCTGTCAGCGGTCAACGATCTGAAGGAACTTGAAGAGGGCCGCCCCCTGACGGTCAGTGTCCTGCCGTCCTTTGCCGTTAAATGGCTGATCCCGAGGCTGTCGCGCTTCCGCATGCGCTATCCCGAAATCGACGTTCGGATCGCGGCGGAGGACCGCAGGGCGGACTTCGTCACGGACGGCGTTGATGTGGCGCTGCGTCTCGGTGAGGGGAAAGAAGAAGGCGTCCACGTCCAGCAGATCATGACCGAGTGTATCTATCCTGTCTGCAGTCCCGAAGTGGCGGCGAGACCCCCGGGACTGAAGCGTCCGGAAGATTTGAAGTACTATCCATTGCTGCATGATGTGAACAGTTTTCCTGGCGAAACCTGGGCACACTTCCTGGAGCATTTTAGTATCGAAGGCGTGGATGTGCGCCGCGGCGCTTTCTTCACGCAGATGGACATGGTCCTGCAGGCGGCGATTGAGGGGCAGGGAGTTGCCCTGGCCCGCTCGCAGCTGGTGACCGAAGACCTGCGCGCGGGGCGCCTGATCCGGCCGTTCGAGGTCGAGACACCGGCGCCGCTGGCGTATTATTTCGTCTGCCGGGAGGAATCCCTGCGTTCGAACAAGGTTTCCGTCTTCCGTGACTGGATTTTGGACGAGGTCCGGAGGGATGGAGATCCAGCAGAAGCGCTTTGATGGCGGAGGGCGAATGAATGTGTTTGTTGGGGAATAGGTGCCCCGTCATTCCGCGTAGCAAGGTACGCCGGCGCCGATATCGAAAAATTCCCTGCTGGTGATCTGCTGCACTTGGAGCTCGGGGTTTTCCGGAACGGCTGACATGCCTGATTTTGTTCTCAAGCTGCAGGAAAAGATCAGCTTGCGATTGTTCCTGGGGTCGGAAACGGGAAGGTCGATCGTCTGACGGACCCAGGAGCTTCCTGAACGGGTTGTAGAGCGCAGCGTCACGGACATGCCGACTGGTGCCTCGTGCAGGACGAAGAAAGCCTTCGATGCCGCCGCTCTGCGCGCCGGTTCAACCATATCGAGGTAGTTCCAGCCGGTGATGTCTTTTTCATATTCTTCCGCCACAACAGTTCCGATCAATCGAAGCCGAATGAGGTCCGGTGAAACAAGGTCATGGATAACGATATAGGGGAGCAGGTGTTTTATGGCACCTGGATCAATATCCTCCCGTTTGGGAAGCTTTCTGCCTTCGCGCAGTGAGCTCCAGTATGAGATAAAATCTTTGCCCTCAGGCGTCAGGGATGGTGGCAGGGGCAGGCAGCTCGCGGCAGGTTCCTGCATTTCAGTCGCCCGCTTTCCATTTTATCGAGCAGCCCATGCTGGCGATCTGGTCTTGTGGGCCGTGACCGGTCTCCGCTACCAGTTTCATTGCCTCGAACAGATCGCGCCGGGCGCCCTCGACCGATGAAGCTCTGCTTTCGTCAAGGCGCCCTCGATATTGCAGGCCCAGATCCGAATCGAAACCGAAGAAATCCGGGGTGCAGACTGCATCATAGGCGCGCGCGACCTGCTGGGTTTCGTCGATCAGATAGGGAAAGCTGAAATTATGCGCGGCGGAAAACCGGATCATGTTGTCGAAAGAATCCGCCGGATAGGCCACCGTATCGTTCGACATGATGGCAACCGAGGCGATGCCAAGAGGAGCCAGCTCCGCAGCGTCGCGTGCGATTTTTCCTGCGATTGCCTTCACATAGGGGCAATGATTGCAGATAAACATGATGAGCGTACCGTTCGGGCCGCGCAGATCCGCAAGGCTGTGTTCCGCGCCGTCGATGCCCTTTAGCCGGAAATCCGGTGCAGCCCGGCCGAAGTCGCAGATCTCAGTTTTGCCAAGGGCCATGATGTGCCTCCCATGCTCACGCTATTGAACTGCTGGGTAAGTGCACCAGAAAGAAACACTTTAGTCAAAGTTCGTTAACCATAAGCTGGAACGGACGAGATGAGATACGCTGCTGACATGCTCTATCATCGTGCCGATGGCTCATGACTGGATACGGGAAAGGACCCTGAATGCCTAAAAGCACATCCGATATCCTCGGGTATCATGCCCATGTTTATTTCGGCGCCGAGAGTGTGGAAATTGCCCGCACACTCCGCGAGGAGATTGAGCGGCAGTTCGATATAGAGATGGGCCGGTTCCACGAGAAGCCGGTCGGCCCGCACCCACGATACAGCTATCAGGTCGCCTTCAAGCCGGAACAGTTCGGGGAGATCATTCCCTGGCTGTCTCTCAATCGTGAAGGTCTGACTGTTTTCGTGCATGCGGAGACCGGGGACGAGTTGGCCGACCACACACAGCATGTGATCTGGCTTGGCCCGTCGGAAGATCTGAAAATCAGTATGTTCGAGAAGTAGCGGTCAAGAGTTTCAGGGAACCAGCCAGCTCCCGGTTTCGTTCTGGAGATCAAGACGATAGCGCTGGTTGCCGATACGGGTCAGTTGCAGAATGTCGACAGTCTCGGCGGTAAAGCAGAGCACGTCGAAATTCTCGTAGCCCGACTGATCGTCGGGCAGCTCAAGCTTGTGATTTCGCCCGGTGATTTCGGCCCCTGTCGGCAGGTTTGAGCGGTAGTTCGGCCGATTGCTCACCGGGAGCGCCGCCCAGATGGCTTTCCGTTCCGGAGTGTCGGCCATTCGCCCCATTACCCCTTTAAGGCGCATCTGCAGACCGGCTTCATGGTCGTAAAACACCAGCATGGCTGCCTTGTTCTTGACCAGCTCCGCGACTTTCTCCGCCCGGCTGTCCGTATGCAGTGAGGCTTGCCAGCTTACGGCATCGGCTGTCCGGAGTACCAGAACACGCCCGTTCGGATTTCCGTCCCGCCCGGCAGTCGCGAGAACCGGGTAGCGAAACGGGGCCTGCGGGTTTCCAGGAGCAGCTGCGAAGAGTGCGGACGCCTGGCAGATCAGATCTTGCGCGTGTTGATCTCTCTCCGAGCTTTTGTTCATTCGGCGGCGATTTCCTGTTCTCTCGGTACTTCTGGTGTTTGATTGCGGACGAGGGTTAGGCTTGCCAGAGCGCAGCACGCACCAACCATGACCGTCACCGCGAGCGCGATGAAGTCCGTGTCGTTCTGGAAGTACCCGACCGTAACCGTCGCCAGGCCGGCAAACACCATTTGCATGAAGCCCATCAGCCCTGACGCAGTGCCGGCGATCAATGGATTGACGCTGACCGAACCGGCGATAGCGTTAGGCTGGCTCATGCCATTGCCGAACGCGACCAATGCAAAGGGTAAGAAGATCGCGACAGCTGACAGGAAACCGAGAACAGAAAGGCTGGTGAGGACAACGGCTCCGGTCAGGGAGAAGCAGCAGCCGAGCAATATCATCCGGTCGATCCCGAGCCGTCGGGATATCCGGGTCGCAATGAAATTGCCGGACATATAAGAGAGAGAAACGACGATGAAAAAGAAGCCATAGACCTGCGGTGGCATCTGCAGGATTTCGATGGTGACGTAGGGGGCGGAAGACAGAAAGGCGAAAAAACAGCCGATGGAAAAGGACGTGTTCAGCGTATAGCCGAGATAGGCCTGTGAGGTGAGGAGCGCACCGTAATTGCGCGCGAGATTGATAACATCGATCCGGTCGGCGCGGGCGTGATGCGTTTCATGCAGTGTCGGTATGGCATAAACCAGAGCCGCGCCACCCATGGCGGCAACGACATAGAAGCCTGCGTACCAGCCGAATGCGCTGTCCAGGAAACCTCCGATGGCCGGACCGATCATAGGGGCAACGGCCATGGCCATGGTGATGAAGGCGATCACAGGGGCGGCTTCCTCGCGCTCATAGACATCCCGCACGATGGCGCGCCCAAGGACCATGCCGGCACACCCGCCAAGAGCCTGGAAGATGCGGCCGGTTATCAGCCACTCGATGGAGCCCGCAAAGGCGCAGAGAAGACTGGCGAGCGTGTATATCGCAAGCCCGGCCAGCAAGGTCGGCCGGCGCCCGATCCGGTCAGAAATCGGCCCGTACAGAAGTTGGCCGACAGCAATGCCGGCGAGATAGAGCGTCAATGTGTATTGAACGGTATGATAGTCGGTTCCGAAAACCGGCACGAGGCCTGGCATTGAGGGAACAAAGAGGTTCAGGGCAAGCGGCCCCGTTGCGGTCGCGATAATGAGCACGAGAATTGGGGGAGCCTTGCGCTGGGCTGTCACTGGGTACCTGCTCTGATTTCGGTGCTGGAGAGGAAGTTTCCAATGTAGCCCGGAAGCTGAGCATAAATAGTGCAAATCCGGCGGGTTACAATTCTCAATTTGTGCAAATGAGCACCTGACTGTGATGCCGTCCTGGTTGACTGAAACGCACCGAAGACTTAATTTGGAGTTTCGAGTTGGCCCGGACAGAATTTCCGGTAATTAGGGATAAGAATGGTCTCTGGCGTCGAAACCAGTCTCATCATACGGGTAAACAGCACGATATCCGCTGCTGGGTTGACCCCGCAGACCGATGAAGACAATCAGCAAAACACGATCGACAGCACAGCTGCGCCGACGGTGGCGGGGATGACGGAGGCGTCTGTTTTGACGTTGTTTGGCCAAGGTGAGCAGCCTCAAGGTGGTGAAGAGGGGGCGATTTCCGTCTCCGGTCTGAACGGCCTGCTGGCGCCCCAGAATATTGCTGCGGTTCAGGAAGAAGACGGTAACGCAGAAGAACAACGCACAGCGATTGAGGAGGCGTCCGACCCGGCTGCCGGCGATGCCGACGGCGTGCAGGCGCAGGAAGCAGGCTCGGAAGAGGAAGTCGACGCTAACGGTCTGACCGAAGAAGAGCAGGAGACCGTCGACGATCTCAAGGAGCGCGATGCGGAGGTCAGGCGTCACGAGCAGGCGCACAAGGCCGCCGGGGGTCAGTATGCCGGATCGATATCCTACACGTATCAGGCTGGACCTGACGGGCGCCGGTACGCGGTTGGCGGTGAAGTGCCGATTGAGACCAGTCCCGTTGCCGGTGATCCGGACGCCACGATCAGGAAGCTGCAACAGGTCCGCAATGCCGCCCTTGCTCCGGCGGAGCCGTCAGCGGCAGATCAGGCCATTGCTGCCCGCGCCAGTCAGGGAATTCAGCAAGCCAGGGCGGAAAAGGCCCAGGAAGTGACGGAAGCTCTCGAGGAACAGAATGGCGGCGGTGAGCGGGGCGGCGAAGCTGGAAATGCTCCGCAAGCTGGTGGCACCGATTCCGGGGATGCACCCGGTGCGACCTCTCCCGGTTTGAGCGGGCAGGGTGATGCGGAAAATATTGGTCAGTCTTCCGGCGTGAGTGACAGCCCGTTTGCTCCGGAGAGGGTGTCGCCGTTTACGGCAACGAATTCGGATAACGATAGTGGGGCGTTTTCGGTTACATCCGGAAGTGCTTTTGGAGTGGCCGCACCGAATCAGGACAGCGATCGGGAGAGAGGTTCTTCATTCTTTGAACGTGAAGGGCTTTCACCGTTTGATTTTTCACCTGTGCCGACGACGTCAAGGCTTGATATTTCAATATAATCAATAAATTAATTCTCTTTATTCAAGCAATTTTTGAAGCTTTCTTCAGACTGATCCGGGCTCTCGCTACAGCTGACGAAGCGGCTGCGGCAGGCTCCGTAATCCGTATCACTGCCGACGAACCGGAGTTCTTCGCAAAAGTCGAGATAGTGGCGGGCGACTGTTTCAAACGTCTCGCTGCGGCGTTTCTGGGCAGATTCGGGAGCTCTCTTGAGCGGTGCGATATTCAGCATCTGGGCAATAGCCTCGTTCGCCCGCTTCAGGGGAATTTCAGCCTGTTCCATCTCACCGGTCGAGGTCCAATAGCGGACGTGCAGCGTCTCGCCGAGCATGAAGTTTCGCAAGGGAGGAGGAACCTGCCCCTTTTTCAAGGCGCCCCAGAGAATGAACTGAATACCTTTCTCGGTGATCTCGTAAAGCGTCGGCTTGAAGCCGACTTCCAGCTCTTTCAGGGATTCGAGATTGACCGGGTCGTTGCCGTCTATCCAATAGGTCGGAAGCCGTTTTCGGCTGATCGCCTTCTCGATATGACGCGGCATGCGGAATTCGGCCCAGAGCGAATTGTCGTCCCGCTTCATGAAGTGAAAGCGGTACCCCCGGCGCGACAGGATGCGGGCTTCTAGAATGGGAGCCTTGGTGATCGGGTCCGTCAGGACCTCGATATACCACTGGATGGTTTGGGCCCGGGCCGGTGTGGCCGTGACGAGAAACGACATCAGCAACGCAAGCAGAAGGCCGGAGTGCCAGCCAGTACGGAAGAGCCGTTTGTCCATACCGGTGCGCGATCCCTTCGTTCATCCGAAATGATCTTTCTCACATAACACGTTACGGCAGATGGCGCACGCGACGGTCCATGCAGGGTTCCTGCTTGTAAAAGAGGTCGTTGGAAACTATTTTTTAAGACGATTGGTTTATTGGTAGGCGCATGAGTATTTCAGGTGCATTGAACACAGCGGTGAGCGGCATCCTCGCAGCGGGTAACCAGACCCGTAACGTGGCCGGTAATCTCGCGAACATCTCCAGCGTCGCGGCGCCGGCGGATGAGGTTCT
>CEOE01006105.1_pt1 | contig 13172 bp, 13 predicted proteins | sample 530211 | NCBI WGS metagenome assembly CEOE01 (sample SAMEA2619779, study PRJEB7988) | marine metagenome | isolation source: saline water (ENVO:00002010), including
TTATCTTTAGGTAATATTTCAGCGATTGAAGCGAACGCTGATGTTACACCAAATAGTAATGTAGCCAATATATCTATTGGTAGTTTAGGTTTTGTAGGTAAAGCCAATGTATTAGTTACTACCAATGCACTTACATCTAGTCTAGGTAACTTTACAACAAAAGCTGCTGCTAACGTAGGAGTCACAACTAACTTAGCGGGAACCGTGGCTAGCGGAACGGTGACCATTGTAGCTAAGGCTGTTGTAGCTCCGGAAACAAATCTTTTAACTTCCGCTGTTACTGGACCGGGTGTTATTACTTGGAACGATATAAACACAAACGCAAGTCAAACATGGACAAATGTAGAAACTTAAGATAAAATGGAGAACACATGTCATCATCATACTCAACATCATTAAAATTAGAAAAAATGACCACTGGCGAAAAAGCTGGTTTATGGGGTACAGTTACTAATACAAATTTAGATTTAATACAAGAGGCAGTAGGAGGTTATATTTCTATTGCTGTTACCAATGCAGATATAACAACAACTATAGCAGATGGAGCATCTTCTAATGGTCGTAATGCTGTTATTAAGTTAACAGGAACACTTGCTGCAAATAGAAATATTACTGTTCCAGACTCTGTAGAGAAAGCTTGGTTGGTTGTTGATGCAACGGATAGAAGTTCTAGTCATTATACATTAACATTTAAAACAGCGTCAGGAACTGGAGTTACACTAGCTCGAGGTTCTACCACTTTATTATTCTCAGACGGAACAAATATCGTAAAAGGTATGATAAAAAAAGGATATGTAACAACTACTTCCGCTTATACTGCTGTTGCAGATGATCAAATTATAGTAGATACAAGTTCTGCTCCTGTCACAATCACATTACCTGCAAGTCCTAGTGTAGGAGATGAAGTTCATTTTATAGACGGAAAAGGAACATTTGGTTCTAATAATTTAATTATCAATAGAAATAGTTCCAAGATTAATTCAGGCACATCTAATTTAACAATTTCAACAAATGGTCAGTCTTTTACATTAGTCTTTGCAAATGCAACTAGAGGTTGGACTTATAAGACATTCATATAGGAGATAATTTTGTCTCTTATTAACTTTGAAATTATTCCCGGAATAGATAAACAGAATACTACCAAGGGTGCAGAGAACCGTTGGATTGATAGTTCTAATGTAAGATTTCGATATGGCCTACCAGAAAAAATAGGTGGTTGGTCTTCTTTAATTTCAGATAGTATTGTTGGTGTGGTTCGTGCACAAAAACCTTTTATAGATACAACCGGTAATAGATATATTGCTTTAGGCACAGATAAATTTTTACTATTATTCTTTGAAGGTCAACTTCACGACATCACTCCTTTTGATTCTACAAGACAACAAACAAGTGCAACTCTAGCAACAACAGATGAATCTACTTCTGTTTTAGTTACAACTTCAAGTGCTCATGGTGCAAGTGTTGGAGATATTATATTACTTGATAGCGTCACCTTACCTAGTGGCACAGGTCTTAGTGCTAGTAATTTTGAAGATAAAGTTTTTATGATTAACACTGTTCCTAGTACAACTACATTTACAATTACTTCTTCGGCGGCAGCGACAGCCACTGTTAGTGCAGGAGGATCCACAACAGTAGAATTTTATTTTGTAGTTGGTCCACAAAAACAAACTTATGGATATGGTTGGGGTGTTAGCACATGGGGTGGTACAATATCAGACGCAGCTTCAACAACGGTAAACGAAGATTTAGATAATAGTGAAACAACAATAACACTTTCTAGTGCTGCATCTTTTCCTACAGCAGGAACTATTTTAATTGGTTCAGAACTTATAACTTACACAGGAAAATCTACTAATGATTTAACAGGATGTACACGAGGAGCTTTAGGTACAACAGCTACAACTCACAGTAATGGAGCAACCGTAGTTAATGCAACAGATTATAATGCTTGGGGTGATGCAGTAAAAGCTGGTCAAGTAAACTTAGAACCCGGTCTTTGGTCTTTAGATAATTTTGGTGAAGTATTAGTTGCAACGGTAGCTAACAGTAAAACTTTTACATGGAATCCCTCATCAACAACACCTTTAACAACTAGAGCAGCTTTAGATACAACAAACTTTGCAACAGGAAGTAATCCTACAGCTTCTCGATTAACTTTAATATCACCTACTACAAGACACTTAATACACTTTGGTACAGAAACAACCGTGGGTACATCAACAACTCAAGATGATATGTTTATAAGATTTTCAGAAAGAGAAAATATTAATAGTTATACACCTAGTGTTACGAATACAGCAGGTTCTCAAAGACTTCAAGACGGAACAAAAATTATTGGTGCTTTAAAAGCAAAAGAAAATATTTTGATATGGACTGATACAGCTTTATATACAATGAAGTTTGTTGGATCTCCTTTTATATTTGGATTTGAACAAGTAGGTACTAACTGTGGTTTGATTGGTAAGAATGCAGCTATAGAAGTAGACGGTGTTGCTTATTGGATGGGCACAAAAGGTTTCTTTTTATTTGATGGTACAGTTAAAACATTACCTTGTTCTGTAGAAGACGAAGTATTTAATAATATTGACACAACAAAAGGACAACAAGTTGTTGCAGGATTAAATAATTTATTTTCTGAAATAACATGGTGGTATCCTACAAATAGTGACTTTAATAGTAAGGCTGTAGCTTATAATTATGCTGAATCAGCACAAGTTCCCGGTGGTGTATGGTACACGAATAGTGAACCGAGGACTTCTTGGATTGACGCAAACTTATATCCTAAACCTCACGCAACAAAATTTGATGATACCGGCACAGGAACCTTTCCTGTTATTTTAGGTGAAGATGGATTAGGTAAGACAATATACTTTGAACACGAAATAGGAACAGATCAAGTGAATGAAGACGGAAGTGTTACTACTATAGAATCAAACATACAGTCTTATGATTTTGATTTACAAAGTCAAACAGGTGTTGGAGAAAAATTTGTATCTGTTAGTCGTTTTATACCTGATTTTAAAGATTTAGAAGGTAATGCCACAGTAACACTAGCTGTCAAAAGATATCCTTCGGAAACAGGTATTAGTTCTACTCATAGTCCTTTTATTATAAACTCAAGTACAGATAAAGTTGATACAAGAGCAAGGGGTCGTTATGTTAATGTTAAAGTTGCGAATACAGATATTAATCAAGAGTGGAGATATGGAACGCTAACTCTTGATGTTAAACCAGATGGAATGAGATAATGGCTAGAATAGTAGTAAGAATACCGGAACCTAAAGATAATTATGAAGTATCTAATCAAAGACAAATTAACAGAGGTATTGCAGCACTGATTGAAGAACTCAATACAACATATCAACAAAATTTAAGAGAGGAAGAAGAGCGTTTTGCTTTCTTCTTTAGTTAATGGCCAATAATTATTTAAACAAAAAAGTAGATTTAACTAGTACTGATATAACAACTCTTTATACAGTGCCCTCTGAGACTACAGGTATAATTAAATCAATTATTGTATCAAATGATTCTGCTAGTGCGGATACTCTTACAGTTACTATAACTAATGGTAGTAATGTTTTTAGTGTTTACAAAGAAGAAGCAGTTGATGCAAAAGCCACTAAAGAACTTCTTTCACAGCCTTTGGTTGTAGAAGAAACAGAAATAATCAAAGTCACGGCAGCTACAGCTAATAGACTTCATGTCATATTATCTGTACTAGAAATGACAAGAACAACGTAGGAGGTAAAATGGTATCATTTGTAGAAAAAGGTAAAGTAGATACAATAGTCAATGGTGTAGTTATAGAAAAAATTGATATTGAAACAGAAGTAACAGTTAAAAACCTTAAAACTAACAAAGAATATTCATCAGATAAAGAAGCAGAAGACGATGTTAACGACCCAAGTACAGACACAAAACAAGAAGATATTTCTAGAAGTGTTAATATAAAGGTCGCTAAAATGCCTGATGTTATATCTAAATCTGAGGATGAATAGTTGATTTTTGAAGCAAAAAAAAGTAATGTGTTTATGATAGATGCAGATAAAATAAGGGATATGGCCATGATTTGTGGTTTATATAAATCTTTTCCTCGCTATCAAGACCACACGTACGAGGACGTGCTCCAACATATTTTACCATCCATTATATTAGGACAATACAAGGTGCATTATGAAAATAATTTACCAATTGCTTTTACCAATTGGGCTTTTTTAAATGAAGAAACAGAACAAAAATTTATGAAAACAGCAGATTTAGACCCTCAAGATTATAACAGTGGAACGATAGCTTGGCATATAGATACTATATGTTGTGGCAATATTAAGAAGGTGATGAAGTGGAGTAAAGAATACTTTACTAAATTATTAGGATATAATAAACCTGTGAAATGGTTAAGAATGTCAGACAATGAAACAATTAAAAGAATGGCTATTCGCTACACAAAAGGACACTACGCCTAATGGGTAAAGTATTTAAAAAAGCAGAAGACGTAGTATCAGACGTATTTAAACCTGTTAACAAAGTTATTTCAAGAATTGTACCTAATGAGATTAAACCTTTTATAGGACCCCTAGCATCTGTTTTAGTGCCTGGTGGTGCAGGAATTATGAGTAATTTTGCTAGAGGATATTTTGCTAATCTATTAGCAGACAGTGCTGTTAATGAAGGTAAAACAGATTTAAGAAAAGCTGCATTATCTGGAATATTTAAAACTCTTCCAACTTCTGCAGATATTAAACAAGGCCCTCCAACAGCAGATAAAACATTTTTACAAAAAGTAGGCACAGAAGGTAAAGAGCTTACAGCTAAAGTTGGAGACTTTTTAAACCCAAGTGTTTCTGGTGAAGAGGGTAAAATACTTGGATCAATACTTGATGTTGGTAAAGCTGCAGGAACACAAGCAGCAGCGGGAGCAGGGTTTGATATTTACGATGCTGCAAAAGCTGCACAAGACGCTTATCAAAATTCAGAAGATGGATATAATACATCTGAATACTTAGGTTATTTAAGAAGTTATCTTGCCAACGCAGGATATTCACAACAACAAATAGATGATTATGTGGCCAATAGACCAAGTTATAATAAAGGTGGTCGTGTAGGATTAGCTCTTGGTGGTGACCCTACTAGTCAATCTATAATAGATATGTTAACACAAGAATCTATAGAAGAAGAAATACCTCCTAGATTACTTATGTCTATGCTTGATCCTAAGCCTACTGAGTCTGGAAATCCTGCTGATACTTTAATAGATTTACCGGGTGAATTAGAAGATGAAGACGATAGAAGTTTTGCAGGAGGAGTAAAAAGTTTATTAGATCCCAATGAAATGCAAGTTGCAGACAATGCTGGTGGTGGTTTAGGTAAAATGCAACAACAATTAATACAAATGGGAGTTAATACTTCTCAAATGTCACCAAGTGAAATTATGGAAATATATAACAGAATGATGGGTGGAGAATCAGGACAATATTTTGGTGCTAAAAAAGGTGGACTTGCAACTTTAAAAATGGGTGGTATGCCTTCTATGGAAATGGACTATAGGGGCGGTGGCTTTATACCTGTGGGGTCTAAAGAGAAAGCTGATGATGTCCCCGCAAGATTATCAAAAAATGAATTCGTTATGACGGCTGATGCCGTTAGAGCTGCTGGTGGTGGTAGTGTTAATAAAGGAGCACAAAGAATGTATCAATTAATGAATCAATTAGAGAGTAAAGTATAATGGTAGATACAACAATAACAAGACCTGCCCCTTTTATAGAAGCTGGTGGTGAGGTACTTGTAGATAAATTAACAAAACAATTAGGAACACCTATTGATACACGTTCTTATCAACCTACTGTAGCAGACGAAACAGCTTTACAACAACAAGCTAGAACTTTAGCAGGTGGTCTAGGTTCTTTTGAACCGTTCTTAAATCAAGCAGCAACCGATGCTACTGCTGCTCAAACTTTAACAGGTCCTCAAGCTTTTCAAGATTTTATGTCACCCTATCAACAAGAAGTTATTGATGCTTCTCTTGCTGCTTTGGAACGAGAAAGAGCAGCACAAAGATCAGCAATTGGTGATCAAGCATTTCAGTTTGGTGCTTTTGGTGGTGGTAGACAAGGTGCTCAAGAAGGTGAGTTTGATGCTGTTACTGCTTTTAATAAAGCACAACTAGAAGCACAATTAAGACAACAAGGATTTACACAAGCACAACAAGCAGCACAACAAGCTTTTGCTAATCAACAAGCATTATCTACACAACAACAAGGACTAGCTCAACTAGCCCCACAATTAGCACAACAACAAATTACCGGTGTTGGTCAATTAGGTCAGCAACAACAAGCACAGGCACAAGCTATTATCGATGCACAAGCGGCAGCAGATAGAGAAGCAGCTTTTGCCGATCAACAAAACTTAGGATTTGTTGGTCAACAATTAACAGGATTAATAGGTGGATATCCAGCACAAGCAGGTTACTCCACAACATCAACACCTCCTCCTAGCCCACTATCTCAAATTCTTGGAATGGGTGCAGGTATAGCAGGTATCGGTGGTCAGTTAGGATTGTTTGGTTAATGAGTAGAACTTTAAACAGACCTATGTTTAGGCGTGGTGGTAAAGTCGATAGCCGTGGAACAGGAATCACGTCTGGATTAATGCCAAGACAAAATTATCAAACTGCAGGATTTGTATTTCCAGGTGACGAATCTAAAACAACACAAACAACACAACCCACAGGAGGAGGTACAGGATTTTCTCAATCTCCTTTTAAAAAACTTATTGTAGATCCTACTTTAAGTGCCGTTTCTCCTGTTGTAAATGTTGGTTCAGACATAGGTAATTTTGCAAAAATATTTTTTGGTGGTGAACCTACTTTTAAATATTTAGATCCTTTTCAACCAGGTAGTGGTTTTGGAGTAGGAGTAGAAGACTTTGATACTTTTAGATATGGTCCTAATAAAACAACCACAGAACTTCCTGAAGCTCCTAAAATAGATCAATCAGAAGATAATCAACAAGGAGATAAAACAGTAACCATGGATGAAAAGAAAGATGCTCCTGAAGTACAAGATAATAATAAAGCAATAGATGTTGATGCTATGGAAGATCTGATAGACGCAGACGCTAAAACTTTTGAAAGAATTATGCTAGGAGATAATGCTACTAAAGATAAAATATTTAAGATGTTAACTGCTGCTGCTCCTAAAATTTTAGAAGAAGATTATGGTGGAGCTATTGCTGCTGCTGGTGAGGCAGGAGACGATACCGCTTTAAAACAAAAGTCAAGAGAAGCTGCCGTTTCAAAATATATTTCAGATACAGCATCTACAGATAAACAAAAAGATTATGCTTTTATTAAAAATAAATATCCTAATATGTCTGAAGAAGACGCTATCGCTTTTGCAGGAGGTCAAAGTCAATTTCAAAAAGAGTTACCTTTATCTACAGTAAGAGCTACTATCAGTTCTAACTTTGAACCATCTACTTTACACGAACAAGTTTATAGAGACGGACATATTGAATTTAGAGCTTTAAAAACAAGGTATGGTGCTGATCTTAAACAACTTCCATATAAAGCAAAAGGTAAAACACCAGAAGATGGTTTTGAAGTAGTTACAACAAATTTAGATAAATCTAGTATTTATTTTGATACAGTAAATCAAAATTACATTGTGGCAGATCAAGAAACAGGTCAATCAAAAACATTTAATACTTTTGAAAGTGCTAATAATTATTTAAGATCTTGAGGAGGATAAATGGTTGATTTTAATTTCGATCAAGAGCCTGAAAATAAAGTTGGAACTATACAATCTATACTAGCAGGTGTAGCGTCTGGTTTTATTAAGATACCTGAAGGTGTTATATCTTTAGGAGCAAGCCTCATTGACCTCGGTGCGGGGACCAATAACGCTGCAAAAGTAGAGGCTTTCTTTGATCAAATAAATCCTTTTGATGAAGCAGCAGAAGCAACTACAGCAGGTAAGATAACAGAAACATTAGTTAATCTTGGTATTCCCGGTGCTGTTGCGTTTACAAAAGGTGCTCAACTTGCTAACGTTGCAATTAAAGGAAAGAAAGCAAAAAAATATTTCGCATTAGATAAAAAAGCATTAAGCCCTGTGGAGTTAAGAGAAGCTAGAAAGCTTGCCACGACATTTAACAAAAAAGAAAAAGCTGCTAAATATGGTATAGCAGCATTTGGTTCAGGTGTGGCTGAAGGTGTGTTTGTAGGAGATGTAGATAAAGTAGGAACTTTTGGTGATATGTTAGGGGGTCCTACTAAATTAGATAGAACTAAAGACTATGATCCGGGTAGAGAAATATTAAATCGTATTAAGTTTGGAACAGAGGGTGCTTTGTTTTCTGGAGTTATTGGAGGCACAGGCGCAGCAATTAAAAAACTAGCTAAAAGAAATAAAAACTTAGCTCGAAGCGATGAAGCTGGTGATAAATTTTTAGATAAATTTGCAGGAAAATTTAGAGCAAGAAGTCAAAAAGATCCTGAATTTTTTAAAGTAGAAAGAGCATTTGAAGGAATCAGAGCAGCAGATGTAGCTATAGCTCAACAAACATCAAGAGAAATTACAAAAGAAATAGATAAGATGTTTCCTTTTTTAAAAACGGCATTTAACTCAACAGCAAAGAATGAAAGAAAAAAATTATTAAAAGAATTAAATGATGTTCTTTTGTCTGGTAAACCTGGTGTCAGTGATTCAGGTCAAATAGTTTTTGGTAAAATGGATAAAGAGCTTTCACAACAATTATTTAAAAAATTAAAATCACTCGGTGCTGACACTAATAGTATTAAAAATATATTTGGTCAAATGAATACTGTTAGAGGTAGTTGGGGTAAAATGTTTAGCTTTGTAGGAAAAAACATGGATGAAAAATCTTTTAAAGAATTTAAAGGAGTTTTTGGAGAAAAGTTTCAAAGTTTTTTAGGTTCTAATTATGAGATATTTCAAAACAAATCTATAATACCTTGGTTAAATTATAGACCAACAAAACAATTAATAGAAAAAATGAAGTTAGAAATAATAAAACAAGCAGAGCTAGGAGGAAATAAAATAACTTCTGAGACAGCAGAAAAATATGTTAATGAAATAATTAAATCAGCAAGACTTCCCAATAAAAAATCTTTGGCAATGGGTGAAAGAAGATCGCCTTCTGCTATTTTTAAATTACCTAAGTTTCTTGCAACCAATAGTGTTCTTAATGATATAGATTCTTTTGGTAAATATAAATCAGGTTATGTTTCTTTAGATGATTTAACACCTGCTTTTAAAGAATCTATGGAAGAACTTTTTGGTAAACAAAATAATGTAGGTTTAACTATATTAGGAGGTACAGAAAGACTATCTCTAATAACAAGAAATAATCAATACTATCAAGCATTAGCATTACAATCAGATGAATTAGTAAAAAAAGCAATAAAACCTGTTGCTGAAGGTGGAGAAGGATTATCAGAAACACAAGCAAAGAAAAAATATAAAATGTTTTTTGAAGATGAAGACGAGGCCTTAGATGTTTTTGGTAGTGATAATTTAAAACAAATAAGTTTTAAAGATCAAGCACCTGACTCTGTATTAGCAGGAATAACAAATCCTTTAGATGGATTATATACCACAAAAGGAATGGCTGATGCAGTAACAGGAGCAACTAATTCTTTGATAAGTAATGATACAGCACTTGGTTATACTTTAAATAATTTTATTCTTTTTCCAAAAGCAACTTCTCAAATAGCTAAAACAATTTTATCACCTTTGACACACGTTCGTAACTTTATTAGTGCGGGAGCTTTTTCTGCTGCTAATGGTATTATACCAAATACAAAAGCTTTTGCAGATGCCTATAAATCTTTGCAAATACCTTTAAAAGGAGCAGGGCAGTTTAATGATTTTTATAATAAATTATTAAAATTAGGTGTTGTTAATTCTAATGTTCAAGTGGGTGATCTTAGAAAACTTTTTAAAGAAATAGATTTTTTAGGAGAAAATATAAATCCAAATAATTTTTTATCTAAACTACAACAAATAGGATCTAAAGCTAAAAAAGTTGGTGAAGACTTTTATACTGCTGAAGATGATTTTTGGAAGATAACAACTTATATTTCTGAAAGAGCTAGACTAGATAAAGCTTATAAAAAATTTGGTATAAAAAGAACTGCTGATCAATTAGATGAAGAAGCAGCAGATATTGTACGAAACAACGTGCCTAACTATGCTTATGTTAGTGATTTTGTTAAAGGTTTAAGAAAGTTTCCTTTAGGTAATTTTGTATCTTTTCCAGCAGAAATTATGAGAACAGGAACTAATATTGTTAGAAGATCATTAAAAGAAATAAATTATCAAGAAACACTAGCGAATGGTCAAGTAGTAAATCCTTTAAAAAATATAGGTATACAAAGATTAGTTGGTTTTGGAGCAACCACTACTGCTGTTCCTTTTGCTGCTGTAGAGGGAGCAAAAGCTTTATATAATGTAACAGATGAAGAGATGGAAGCTTTAAGAAGATATGTACCTAGTTGGTCTAAAAATTCTACTCTTATACCTATCAGAGATAAAAAAACAAACGAATTAAAGTATATAGATTTTTCTCGTACTAATGCTTATGACACTTTAATACGACCTATTCAAACAGTTCTTAATTCTGTTCAAGAAGGTAGAACAGATGAAGACGGTATCATGAATGATTTTATATCAGGTATGTTTGAATCAACAAAAGAAATAGCTAGTCCTTTTATTAGTGAATCTATTTGGACAGAGGCAGCAACAGATATACTAGTAAGAGGAGGAAGGACAAGAGAAGGTAGTGTTCTTTATACAGATCAAACTCCTCCGGGTGAGAAAGTAAGTGCGATTTTAAATCATTTAGTTAAGTCTCAATCCCCTGGTTCTATTGCACAATTTAAAAGAATAGGTTTAGGTATATCAGGAGAAACAGATGACTATGGTAGAAGTTACGAATTAGGTGATGAACTACAAGGATTGGTTGGATTTAGAGCAATTAAAGTAGAACCTGAAAGAGCTATTAATTTTAAGATCGCTGACTTTCAAAGAGGTATTCGTAATTCAAGAAGAGAATTTACATCTAAATTATTAAAAGGTGGGGATATAAGTCCTAGTGATATTATTGATAGATATAAAATAGCTAATGCTCAAGCATATAAAGTTAAACAAGAAATGATGAAAGATTATTTTGCAGCGATAAGATTAGGTGCTGATCAATTTGCTTTGAATAAATCTTTTGATGATCGTGGAGCTAAAAATGAATTACGTTCTTTAAAATTAGGATCTTTCAAACCTTTAAAAATTAGTGATAATGTTAAAAGAACTTTTGCAGAAAATGCATTAAAAGCAGGAAAACCAAATCCTTATTTTCCTGCATCTATTTATATAAATAGTATGTTTAATTTTTATAATAATGTGCCTTTAGGGTTAGCAACATTACCTGACTTTCCTAATCCTTTTGAAGCAACAGAACTACCTGCTGACGATACTTCTTTCTTTCAACAAATCAGTAGTGATCCTTCAACAATAACTCAAGTAGCAGGATCGACTATTCCTAATGTAAACACAACAACTAGTGGTTTACAAGTTAATCCAAATAATTTACAAATAGAACGCAAACTATGACCATAGAACCTAGAACACAAAGGGAACATATTATTTCATTACACGGACATATTACAGGAGTTAAAAAGGAGATTAATGAGATTAAAAATAATCACCTTAAGCATATGCATGAAGATATTGATAAGTTGGGTGGCAAGATAGACAAAATCTATTGGGTTGTATTATCTATAGTGGGGGCTGTAGGATTAATGTTTATAGAAACTTTATTGGGGATGTTATGAAACTATCAGAAAACTTTACACTATCAGAGATGACTAAATCTCAAACAGCTATTAGAAAAAATATAGACAACACACCAACAGATGAACACATAGAAAATTTAAAACATGTAGCTGAAACTTTATTACAACCTATCAGAAATCATTTTGGTAAGCCTGTGACTGTGTCATCTGGATATCGAAGCGTGGATCTTTGTGAAGCCATTGGTTCTTCTTCTAGATCTCAGCATGCTAAAGGAGAAGCTGCTGACTTTGAAATAGGTGGAGTAGATAATCAAGAGCTTGGCTTGTGGATTCGAGATAACATCGAATACGATCAATTAATTTTAGAATTTTATAATGACGGTGATCCTAGTTCCGGGTGGATACATTGTTCAATGGTCAAGGACCGTGAACCGAGAAAGAGTACTTTAAAAGCTATTAAGAATAATGGACAAACTCAATACGTTCCTTGGTCTTAAGTATCTAATTTTCCAAGATTAAGTTCGATAGGAGCACCTTCACCTTCCGGTGATCCAAAGTATGTGCCTACTGCCCTTAACTTTCTGTAGGCGCCTTTTTCTCCAAAGATATCTATAAGAGCATTTTTTAAATCATTGAGGCTGTTAACATCTTTAGCATCATTAAAATTAAATTGATCAGTTAAGATAACATCTCCTTCATCATTTATTTTAATATTTGCTGAACCTATTGTTGTTCTCATTTGAAAGTTTGGGTCTTTCATTTTATCTAAAAAATTTTGACTGTAGTTCATTTCACCCTCAGGATAATCACCATAGCTCAAAGAATCTTTTCCCTCTCCTATAGCTTTTGCTGCTGCTTCTTTCATGATATCTAATTGAGGATCTGTAAAATTTTTATTGGTCACTAACTCATCTTTACCCATTAGATCTGAAACAAATAATCTCATGTTAGGAGGTATCTTATTAAAGAGAGTTCTAAGTACGTTTTGTTTTTCTTCCGTAGTGGCCATTAAGTATTTTAACACGGATCCAAAGACAAAAAAAGAGTAAAATCAAACCTGGCTGTATTATTACAAATATAATAATATTAGCTAATTCGTAACCCCAACCTGTGAAATCTCCTATAACAACTAACACTTGACAGCACCAATTAAAGAATTGATTTACTATATCCAATCTTTTAACTCCTCACCCATGATTTCATTAGCTATACTAATTTTATTTCGTAAAGCTTTTACTATTTTTTCGTCTACAGTTTTTTCTGTCATCAAGTCTATGTAAGTGACAACATTCTTTTGACCAATTCTGTGAGCTCTATCTTCTGACTGTAGTCTTTTTTCTAAGTCATAATTGTTAGAATAGTA
>CEOE01037721.1_pt1 | contig 13163 bp, 12 predicted proteins | sample 530211 | NCBI WGS metagenome assembly CEOE01 (sample SAMEA2619779, study PRJEB7988) | marine metagenome | isolation source: saline water (ENVO:00002010), including
TCAGTAATTTCTGTATCTGCACCACTATCTGGATTGAAGTCGTAAGAGGAAGGAAGATTATCACTGAATACTGTATTAAATGACTGTCCTTTACCGAACTCATTTAATTCAATAACATTGATACCATAGAACTCTGGAGCACCAGCAGCATTGTATGCTTGCTCTGCGATTACATCAGCAGTGCGAACTACACCTGCAGTACCAGCACTGTTTGCTGCACCCTTAGTGTTGATTGGGTTATATGCAATAGCACGTAACTCTTCAACAACTTCTGGAGAACAGATAATGTCTGTAAGTCCTTTTCCTTGACGAGCGTCTGGAGTACCACCATTGAATGATGTAACGATTCTCTTAGAACGAGTCATCATTCTGTTGAGGTCGTTAAGTACGAAACGTCCGTCTGAACCAGCACCAATGATGTGAGCTTTAGCAGTACCAGCAGAATCTGCTGTTGTAGCAGCACCAAGTGCTTTAAGAACAACATTAGCGGAGATCTTGTTTTGTTTAAGCAAAATTTCTTGAGCAACGCGAGTCATTGTTTTTGCAACAACATCCATACGGCTTTTAGCAGCATAGCGACGATTGAAGCTTACTGCAGAGTCAAGGCTGTATGTAGCGATTTTAAGCTCAGAAGATGTAGGAAGAACTTCCGAAGTTGGAAGACCACCTGCACGGCTTTGGCTATAAACTTGGATATAATCCTCATCAGCAACGTCGAAATACAAATCCAACGGAATAGAAGGATTGTCGTCAGCGTTATACTGAAGAGTTGTAAAGAGGTTAGACAATGCAGGAGCATTGTTGATAACTTCAGCAAGAACAGGTCCGATAAACTCAGCAAGAGCAGTTTGAGCTTCGTAAGCAACGTCACGGTTGCGAGAAGCCATAGCTTTGATAAGCTCGACTTGTTCTGGAGTGTTTTTTAAAGTAATTTTCATATTGGTATAAATTCCTTTCTCAAATTAGAATTTGATGATGATATAATCTCCAGCAAATTGATCTGTTAGACCTCCTTTAGAGGAGCGTGAACCTGTACCAATGACTGTACCAAATGTTTCGGCACCAGTTGCGTCAGCACCAGTAATCTTACCTTTGTCTGCAGTACCAGTAGCAATCTTAATACCTTTACCTACAGTATAGATACTTGTTGCTCCTTTGTAACCAGCAGAAGAAAGAGTAAAGATACCATGTGTTGCAACAGGTACGCTTTGACCAGGAAGAACTGCTTGCAATTCTTCTTTCTTGGTTGGATTGTAAAGTAACTTTTCACCATTTTCGTCATTCTTAGCAGTCTGATTCAAAGTGATTCCTAAAGGAAGATCACCTGAAGTAGCGCCAGTCAGAGTCAATGGGTTAGTTGGGTACATATCTCCGCCAACAAATGGGTAATCAGTTTTTCCAAGATATGAATCACTTCCATAAGTGATTGTGTCTTGATCGAAATTACCATCGCTAACTTTGACAAATACACCCTGATCGCCTTGTCCTGCTCCAGTAGTGGAGTCAAGTGCAAGACCTGTTTCTAAAGCAAAAATGTTCACGACATCGTGCTCATTGTATTGCCTGAATGGGAGTAATCTTAATGACATAATTTATTTTGAGTTAAATGTTAAATTTATTTTAAGATATTTTCACGACTGAAAGCAGCAGCAAATCTATCTCTTAAAGTTTGTTTTTCAGAAGCTTGTGCTTCATTATTATTAGGAATCTCTGTAGTTGTTGCTTCCGCATTATCTAGCGCTGCTTCAACATCAGTTTTTTCTTCACTTGTTTTTTCTGAAGCTTCAACAACACCAGCAAGGCGTTTTTCTACTTCTTCATTAACACGAGCTTGAACTTCTTCTTCAAACTTAGCTTTAGCTTCTTTGTTTTTAGCAGACCAGAATACTTCTAGTTCTGATTTCAATGATGCGAATGCTTCTTCTGAAGAATCAAGACCTTTAAGCTTTTCAGCGATAAAGGAAGAGTCACTTTCTTCGAGATCATAAATTGAATCAATTTCTTCCATACGGGAATTAAACCGAGTTTCTGCTTCTTGAGCAGCCTTTACTTGTTCAAATTCACTGATGCGTTCTTGAGCACTAGCTAATTCCTCTTTAATTGATTCTACGGAAGCTTGAAGCTCTTCTCTCGCAGCAGCGATTTCAGCCTTCTCATTCTCCGCAGCCTCGAGAGAAGCTTTGTACTCATCATCCTTTTGTTTAATGGCATCCGCAAACGTTGACGTCATGCCAGCGATGGCTTCTTCTGAAAATTTCTTTTCAGTTAAAGAAGCTTTAATTTCTGATAATAGAGTTTCTAAGTCCATAATATTATTAGTGTTTACAGTTTTTTTGTTAAAATGTGAAATTTCGTCATTTATTTTTTCTAAATGGATAACCTGTTGTTCGCTGGAGTTAGAGGGTAATTTCGCCTCTGTTTCCTTTTCGGTTTTTGGGGTAAATGAATTTTCGCTAATGACGCCTTTGACGTTTGCCGCAGGTTTCATTGTGAAACCTATACCAAGAGGATATACATTTCCTACTATTAATCTATAAATAGGGGTTCCATCGTCCATTACCCCTTTTCCACCAAAGCCCTTTAACATAGCTCTCATTTCATTTATTTGATTTGGATCTGAAATGATTTCGGCGTCTTTCAAATTTTTGCTACCCACGGCTATTTTATAATCACTAAATCCTACTTCCCAACTTGCTGATACACTATTGTGTAATTTATTTTTCGGATCTGTGCTTTTTTGTAGTGTTTCAAAAAATTCTTTATCTACAGTTTTGTATACAACTGCGCCTAGAGCTATGTTAAAAGGATCGGTTTCGTTTTCGTTTACGTTGATCAGAACAGTGCTATCAGCATAACTGCTAAAACCAGCATTCACAATATGTCCTACAATTTTTTTCTTATCATGTTCTATATTTGTAGGTTTGTGAACAAATTGTTGCACAGACTCTATCGCAGTCGCTGTGCTAATACCATCTCCATTTTTATTAAATTCATTTACAACAGCAGCATTAAAAGCTACACCCATTAAATCTATATTCTTTTTTAGATCTACTGATGTAGGTATTAATGATTTTAAGTTTTCAATATTAGCTTTAGCTATATTAATACCTGCAATTTCCTCGCAAGCATTAACTTCAAAATCAAAAGCCGCTGTGTATTTATAATTAGGCATTCTTTTTAGGCTTTTCAACAACCTTAATATCATCTTGAGGAGCCACCTCTTTTTCTTTTTGGTCGTCTTTAGAAAGAAGTTTCGAATAAGCCGCTTCCGCTTCTTCGGTAATTTTACCTTCTTTTTTCATTTTTTGTAAAATAGCTTTTTTAAGCTCTGGTGGTAAATTCTTTTTTTGATCTTCGGAAAGTCCCGCTAACATTGGTTTTTTTTGAAATAAGTTGGCTTCTACTTTTGCTACGATTGGACGCATTTTTTGTTGATACAAGTTGCCACAAGCTTTTTCTGTTTGCCTGTCGTCCATGTCTTTTGTTTCAACTGCATATGAATCATTCATAGCGCACATGCCCATAAATTTTTTATAAATAGGCTCTTCTGAATCACTATATTTTTTAGCGATTGAAACTTCGATATTGCCTTTAGAGCGATCGATGTTTGCGGTTAATGGGTTTTTAATTTCTTTCATTTTGAATGGTATAAAATTGCTGATGGATAAATTTCTAATTTATGTGCATCCGAAATATTAAAAATTTCATCAAGAGTTCCTAATTTTTCGATTTCACTATAGTCATTTACACAAGAAATCATTGTTTCTATCCAATTTTCTTTTTCGCAAGCACAAACAACGGATTCGCATAAATTGCTGATCATTTGAGTTTGTTCTTTCGTTAATTTCTTTTTCTTAATTTTCTTTAACATTTCTTCACTTGCTAGTGAATTTAAAGCTTCAACTTCATATATAGTTCCTTGTATATTTTCTCTAGAAAACTGGTCTTTAGAACCTTCTGGTCTACCAGCCATACCGCCACTTGGTTTTTGGGAATCTATTGGCTCGCTAGGCCCATCGTCTTCCATCATTGGAACTCCACCAACGATGGGATTGAAATAACCTTTTTCTCTTTGTCCTACAAATTTTGATTGAGCACCTTCCAATTCTTCTGCTTGAGGGAATCTTCCAGTGTGGAATAATTGCATTCCTTGTTCCGCTGTAATAATACCTAGTTCCATCAACCTTGTGGCTACACGCATTAATTGAACTTCATCTCTTAAATCAATATCTTTAAATTTGACAGTTGGGTAAGATCTGAACCCTAAATCCTTAGCTATTCTTTTTATTTCTGGCTGTAAGAAATCATTAATGAATGCTTCTCTAGCTTCTTTAAGTCTATCTAAAAATACTCTAGCTTTTATTTCAGCACCACTATATTTATCCTCATTAAGAATAATATTTTGCAAACCTTCTTTAATATCTTTGTTTATTACTTCATATTTACCTGGCCCTACAACCTTGTTGATATCTGGAATAACAAAATCGGCTTTTGTTGTATAGTCTGAAACTAATACTCGACCCACAGATTCATTTTGGAAAAGTTGTTGCATTGCTTTGACGTTGTTGTGATTTACTCCGCCTTTATCTGGATCAGTACCCATTGTGATCATGAGAATAACGTTTTCTACAGTTCTCATAATTGCTTGATCCATTTTTTTCATTTCAAGTTTAGCATTGATATCCTCAAGAACAGGATAACCAAAAGGAATAGAAAATGGTTCATAGTCTTGCTTTTTAAAGAAACTATAAGCGAGTCTTTCGTTTTCTAAATTAATTTTTAGACCATCTTTAAAGTATGCTCCATCCTTAATTTGTTTTTGTACTTCTGGGTCTAACGCTTCAAATATTTGAATATCCTCTTCATTTTTGGGATTAGCTAATCTTTCCATATCAAACTCAGAAAGAATTTTAGCATAAGCTCCGTCTTTTGTGTTAAAAACAGTGCTACGTTTCGCTACAATCTCAAAAGGATTAAGCAAAATGTATTTTAACGGAAATTTGTTTTCTGATGGTAATTCCGCTACTGTTTGTGAAAACTTTTTAAAATCATCTAAATTGAACTTACCATCAATACGATACAAAAATATGTTTCCACTTCTGTAGTATTCTCTAAAGTATTGATCCTTTAAATCCCAAAGTTTAATTCTATCAAATAGTTTTTGAAAAAACTCTCTAGATCTTGCATTGCCGCCTTCTAAGTATACATCAGCGTTAGCGAACTCAGACATCATATCTATAGTATTTCTAAAGATGGGAATGTTAGCATAAGCTTTTTGACAAAGTTCAATAGCATCTCTTACGTTGATACCGTCTGTTGAAAGTTCATATGGCAATAATCCCGCTCTAATTTGTGAAAATCGATTTATTGGACGTCTTACTGCAGATCTATTAATTCTAGATGAAGTATTCTTTTCTGGTTGATTGCTTACAAATCCACTTCTTTCATAAGATGCTGAAGAAACGTGATATGCCTCTCCAGCAGTCGCTGGCTCAAATTCCGAAATCTGGGGTGAATTGGGTGTAGACGTTGGATTATTGTTAAACTTATTCCAATAATCTGATTTTTTTGTATATTTTCTTTTAGCCATTTCTTATTATAAGTTGATTTACACTTTTTAAAAGTGACTTTCGCAACTTTTTTAAATAAACATTGGGGTAAATGTAGTATTATCTTCTTGAGGTACGTCCATCATATCATAATATATGTTCATTCCCCAGTTACCCAATACCAAAGCGGAATAGGAGTCTTTTCTTGGTCTATCAACACCCTTTTGTCTTTTTAAGTTTGATGGTAAATCAAAGCTTTGTGTACCTCCAGCCGAGCTAGTTACCTGTATAAGTGCACATTCTGCTTTTGTTAAATCTATCATATCTTTTTGATGCTCAATAAACTCAATCATTTTAGCACCAACATTTTTTTCGTCTTCGTACTTTGAAAATTTTAAATCCTTGATTGGTATTTTTTTGGCTTTTTGCATTGAATAGTTATCATCCATTGCGGTTGCCGCAAAATATATCTTTTTTCTATCGAAAGCGGTTTGTAACATTTCGTTAGCGTTTCTAATCCAAACAGATACTGGTTTTCTTAAAATACATATTGTACCGCTGTTAACATTATATTGTCTTCTAGCTTCTCTTAAATCTTTTTGGTAATCATGGGGGTTATTGAAATCCGCATCAAACACACCTATTTTTAATTTTTCTTTTTTAAATATATCACTTTCATTACAAGAGTTGATAAATTGCACACCTCCATTGTAGTCACCCGCAATCATAATAATATTAAAATGCTGAAGTAGGTACTTCATATATATTATATGTTTTTTCAGATTTGTTCCTGGTAGTGCATAACTGTGCACAATCACTCCCTTTTTCTGTTCTGGTATCAATTTTATTATTTGTATAGCAAAATCGTCAGATGTTTCAGATTCAGACCAAGAGGGGTCAAATGCCATAATGTATTCTGCATCTGGATCTCCAGCAACCTCCACACATGGAGACTCGCCATCAACAATAGTGCAATCAGCCATTTTACTAATTTTAAAGTATCCAGCACTATCATCCGTAAATTGTGCGTTAAACTCTCGGTCAATTTGGGATTGACTCATTGTACCTTTTGCTTGGCTAATTAAATTTTCATCATAAAGGGCTTTGGGTGCGCAATCATAAGAAAACTGCATAATACATCTACGCCCTTGGTTTTTAGCGCCAGGGTTGAATATCATGTTTTCGTACGCTTGATACATTTTGTATAAATACTCAAATTTGTACGACGCAGAGGACAAACCTATCATTTTATTAGATGGCCACTCGGTTCTTTCTTCCTCTGTCATTTTCCCAGCCTTAATCATAGCATCTTCTGCATCTTTGATTCTTTGACGTTCTGTTGGGTTTTCTACAACAGCAAGGAATGGCATAATAACTTCATTCAATACTTTTTCTGGCATAAGTAGAAGCTCGTCAATAATAATACGTTGAAAACGGAAACCACGAAGTTTTTCACCGTCACCCAAAGGTAGAGCAGTAATACGACTCTTACCAATTTGCATGGACCATTCATCATTCGACTTTGTTACCTTGCCAATACATTGTTGAAATAGTTCTGCTTTTTTGTCTTGAGCTATGTCCTCAATCTTTCGGAATATCATTTTAGACTGACGAAATGACTTAGATATAATTCCAATATGCACCCCTTGATTCAGCATAGCGTCCAACAGTGCGAAAATACCCGTAGAAAAGGATTTTGACATACCACGAGACCATATGCCTAAAAAGTAATCATTTTCCATCATAGCCTTTACAGCCATATGTTGAAACGGAAATAATTCAATACCAGTTAATAGTTGTGTAGTAAATGTTACGTTTTCCTTTAAAAATTTATATAGCCAAATTTTAGCCTTGGTATCCTCAAGGTATCCCTCAAGTTCCATAACTTGTTTATTGACATCCTCTTTCTTTAAAGGTTTTTGATTTCCTACATCCCAACTCATGATTTATCTATAAAATATTGTATATCCACATTCCATAAGTCAGAACCTAATTTTAATAATTTAGGTATAATTTCTGTACTATGCGTTCTGTTTTTGGTAAACACAAATTGACAATTTTTCGGAAACTCGTGTTGAACCTTTATCATGTTAGAAACCACCCACGCAAACTTAGGTTGACGATTTCCTTTCCTACTTGTGAATACAACTTCTTTTTGTATTTCTTGTAATGGTTTTTCTACAACAATAAACATATATGCGTCAAGATCCACGCACCTTTGCATTTCTCTCCGAAATCTATCTAACTGGCCACCAAAAGTACCAAGGAAGTCTGTAGAGCTTTTTCTGTCGACAAATGTATTTGTAAAATTATTTCCAGCCAGAGTATAATCTCCAAAATCTAATTTTAGTATTTTCGATGTTGGAAATTTTAATGGCTTCTGCTCTCTAGTATCAATGAGCATTTCGAAGTCGAAATCCTCATAAAAACTTGACGGTAAGTTTTGAGAAAATATAGGTTTTACACCTACGGCTTGACAGGCTGCAGAGAAGCTTCCAAAATGCTTCTTAAGTATATCAACACTAGGTAACTGTCTATTCTCTAGCTCTATATGTGTGGGCATATGCTTATAGCCCTTTTCCTTTATTCGTCTTTGCAACAATTCCTTTGCGTATGCTTTCACTTCAGAAGAATTAGTCTTTTTACACCACTCAATTAGTTGAGCACGATTTATAAAATCATTTTCAAAATATTCAGACTTAGTTCTAAATGGTAAGGGATTACCGTTTAGTTTGTTGAATCTTGGATAATGTTTTACATAGTAGTCCGACACATACATCTTGTGTGCTTTCAGATGACTGTGTAAACTTTTTTCTGATTCAAATTCTGAACCGCATTCTTTGCATTTATAGGACATCGTCAATACCAATTCCCAAAACACGAGCTTTCCAGGCAGACATACCTTCTAAGCGTTGTGCTTCTTCTTTGATTACTTCTTTTTGCATTTCTGCTATACGCACCATGTTTTTTCTTTCTTCTTCCTCTTGAAAGAGTTGAACAATAGAAAGGAATGATGCAGTCTCCTTCTGTTTGTTCGCTAGACGGGCTCCACGGTCTCCCTGGAGCTTTTTTGTTAAGTTTTCGATACGAGACTCACATTGATGATATTCGGCGCTCTTAGCCTTAATAATTTCCGCTAGACGCACCGTCATCTCATCTTGGTCGTCTGCACTTTCAAACATATCATTCAATTTTTGTAAATGGCCAGTGATCAATTCTAGATTGATAATTTCTTTGGCGACATTCATATATAAATTTAATTCATCTGCTGTAAGATCTGGTTTATCCCAAGTGAGTCGAATAAATTCTTGTTCAAATAATTCTTTGTCTCTTGGGTTTGTATAATTATTTACAATTGCGATAAATCTTGAATTGTTTAGATTTATTCTTAATTTTTCACAACAGTGTTTTTGATTTCTAGACATCTTGTCTTCTTCAAGGCCATAACCAGTTGAATCATTAATTTTTTTAATTATTCTTGATATGGCGTGCGGAGCCGCATAAGTACTGGGCTGAGAGTCGACTTGTGGTTCTGCGGAATTGTTAATATACTCATTAACAAGCCTCCATTCTTTACTTAGTCGTTTTACTTCTCCTTCAAAAATTATATCTGCAATTTGGGAAGTGTTCATGCCTTTATCTAATAATTCATCAATTTTTTCAAATTGTTCGGGGGTAATTTCTACATCTTCTACTTTTTCGTGCTTTGTTGTTTTTGTCTTTAAACCATTTTCTGCAAGAAATTTTGTAACAGTCCTACCTTCTTTAGAACGTCCGTCTAATTTTTCATCATTAAAAACAATCTTTGTAATATTAATGATGTTTGGATCTTTATTAAAATTTATTAAAATTTTTTCTTTCTGTTCTTCTGTTAGTTCTATCATATGATATCATTCTCCTTAATTATTTGTCGGGCTTTTTCTTGAAAAATCTTTTTAAGATTCTTTATTTGCTTATAGCCTGCAGATCTTTTGCGTTCTCTAGTTTTAAATCCTAAGTACTTTGCTACTTCTTCTTCTGTTTTGTTTTGGATAAACAACATTTTAAATGCCACAAATTGGCGTTCGCTAAGTACTGGCTTTAAAGCAGCGCTTAATTTTGTTGTCGCCCGTTCTAAATCTATAGATTCGTCCCCCATTTCATTAACTTCGTTTGAATGGTGCTCCATTGTAAGTGCAAGTTTAATATTGTAAGCGGGCTTTTTCTTTTCTTCCCAAACTGCATATTCTGGACACGACTTTTCTTGTAAACCACTCTTGTTTCTGTCGCAACCATCTTGGCCATTTGCAAACGCACATTTTAAACACGGACGAGCAAAATTACCATAATAATTTCGTAATACGTTTTTAAATTGATTAGAAACAACTCTATTTAACCAAGGCTCAATTGGTTTAGTCTGATCCCATAAATGCCACTTTTTATATATGTGATTCATGATGATTTGTTTAACATCATCATAATCTATAAAATTTACTGCATCTAAACTCCAACTTCCTCTTTTTCGCTCTAGGGCTTTATTTATTTCTATTATTTTGTCCTCAAATCTATAGATCATTTATGTCTCGCGTTTTTTTCTTAAATCGGTTTGGGGGTGTTTTACCTCCAAGAGATCCTATGGTTTGTTGAAATGTTTGACCATAATCTTCGACTTCGTATTGTAGTCGACCAATTTGAGGAACATGATCTGCGTCAGTCTCATCTTCACTTATTGATGTGAATTTTTCTGTTTGTTGTGATCTTTGGACTTGTCTATCAGTCGGTCGAGCCTCTTGATTTGCTATGCCCATAGGAGAACCACATTCGGAGCAAAATTTAGGAGGGCTAAACTTATACTCATATTTTTTTCCGCATTCACTGCAATATTTTATAGCCATAATTTATAATAAATTTTAAAGTTAAATTTTAAATCTGTAATTTAGAAACAATGAATTTTACTATCTCACTTCTTTTTATGTCGTCAGTAGTAAATTTTGTGCACATTACTCCGTTTTCTACAGATTCTTCGTCATCGAATACTTTATACATATCCGAAAAACCACTATTGCTAATATCGCTTTGCATTGTGTCGCCACAAATGATTATTTTAGAATTTTCTCCAATTCTAGTTAATGATGTTAATAATTCGTTATAAGAAAAATTTTGTGCCTCATCTAGTATGACAATAGTGTCATTCCAGTTTGCGCCTCTGACATAATTAACTGGTATGCATTCAAACATATTTTTTTCTTTTAATGCTTTGATATCTGCTACATTTAACATTTCGTCAAGTTTGTCATAAAAAGGTGTCGCAAAGACTGCAAACTTTTCGTCTAGTGAACCTGGAAGCGCACCCATGCTTCTTTGTGCACTTTCCGCAATACTTCTAATATAAAGTATACCTTTTGTTAAATCGGCGTCTATCATCATTTGTAAAGCAGAATAGACAGCCATATATGTTTTTGCTGTTCCAGCAGGGCCCGCTAAAAACAAAAGTTTTGTTTGGGGGTCTAAGGCAGTTTTTAAGAAATTTATTTGATTTTGGGAAAAGTTAAATTTTTTTTCCTTAAATCTAACTTTGTGCCCTAATTGTTTGAATTCTAATTTTGACATTTACTTAAGTAACTCTGTAATAGTTACGGAACCTCTTCCAACGTCTCCTGCTTGAAGCGATACATTTTCTGCTACGACTCTTCCGTCTACAGGGGTTTCAAAACAAGTCTGGTTTTGTGAGTTTTTAACTTGAATATTTAATAGGCCAGGATTAACACCAGTAAAATCAACCAATTGCATAATATTATTGCCTTGTATAGTTACGCTCTGTTCCGCTGTCACTAATTCCACATTTGTTACACTTACGGTTCCCATTGTATAATTTGGTAGTCTTTGTGCTGAGTAGGAATATTGTACTGAATCAAAAATTGAGATATCGCTACCAAGAGTTGCTGACGCAGACGAACCATTACCAGAAAAATTAGAATAAGCTCCGTGACCATAGTTTGCAAAATTTGTAGCATCTAATGGAGAACTAGTTAATGCAACAAGTTTTCCTTGTGCACTAGATAATGCTAATGGATTATATATAGCAAAATCACATTGAACTAAAACAGGCTGGTATGGAGATAATGTATAGGAAAATGCAGTCATAAATAATCCAGAACCTGAAATACCGCCAGCAGTATTACCTATTCTAAATGTTGTGCCATCATCACCTACATCTCCAGTATAATCAGTTGGGTCAAATTCACTGTTATCAACATAACATTGAAAAGATAGTGAGGCATTTGGTGGTCCAGCCAAATTAAAATTATCATTATTTGGCGCGTCTCCTAAAAGACGAACAGGCGCTATATTAGGCGTGTAGTTTAATTGCGCTTGCGCTGCGAATACACTCTTATTGCCTGCATCTGAGGTAGTTGGCATGGTGTTCGAGTTTGCGCTTGTGCCGAAATATATTGGTAGATCCCTATATGATATGTATGCCATAAATTATATTACACTTTTTTGTACCCTCTGTACGTATGAGATATGGTTAAAGTGTCAGATACTGCACCCACTAAACTTTGACTGACTAAATGACCACTGGTCAAATTAAATTCATTTAATAATTCAGTTTCGCTATGAATTTTTATATCTAATACTTTGTTTTGATCAAAAGAACCACTTTCATAAATATATTTGTCTTCAAATCCAGTAAAAGATCCACCCAAAGCGCGTGAAAATGCTTCAGGCCCCACTCTAGCTTCAAATACAACTGTAGCTTCTTGGAATATTGGCCCCAATAAAGAAATCGAAGAGGGTGCAGAAGGACCAATAGCACCTACCGAATAATAAGGCTGAAAAGAAAAAACTTCTGAAAAATCAACAGACTGTATAGCTACGAATGAAAACCCATTTATTGATTCAATAAAATCATCTCCAGTAACAACAATTCCTGTTTCTGGTATGAAATTTAATTCATTATCTCCAGATGCGGCAGTAACTCTTGATTGGTTTGAGTATTTTAGGTCGCCATAAATTGTCATATCATAAGATATATCTGGTATAGCGTTAACTTGCGCCGACACCGCATATCCGTCTATAACTGCAGTATTAAAATTCATTCTACCTCCACTTGCGTTTGACGCTGTACCGTATTCAAATTGACCAGAAATTGTTGTTGAACCAGTAAGTGTGCGAATGAATTCTTGATTATTTAGAAATTTTTGTATTGTAACTGTAGTCGTTGTCGGCCCGCTTAGTGTTGTGCCGCCAAAATCATTACCCATTAACGCTACTGGGGTTATTTGCATGTTTTGTTGAAAAGATACGTTTTGAACACCACTTAATCTTGTATGATTGATTATAATATTTTGTTGTTCTGACCCTTGTGCTGCTAAGTTTGCCATACACTTTTTTACACTACTTAGGTGTAATTGTGATTTTTTTTGTGTAATACTCTTTACATCGCTATTGCTTAATCGCGGTGATGTGTTTTCGTTTATAAGACAAGTATACTTTAGCCCCATTATCTGTAAAAAGATTTTGGGGCTTTTTTTGTGCCCCACCCCACATATAATTTGCTTTGGTCAAAATGGGTTGGGAGATTTAAATAACCCTCCCCCCCGCTGTTTTGTTTGGTCGATATGTCGTTTTTTT
>CEOE01003950.1_pt1 | contig 13080 bp, 7 predicted proteins | sample 530211 | NCBI WGS metagenome assembly CEOE01 (sample SAMEA2619779, study PRJEB7988) | marine metagenome | isolation source: saline water (ENVO:00002010), including
ACTGCTAAATGATTCCATGTATGAAGTGGAATAAATCCCCCTGATCCTGAAATGGCACCACCACCTGTAGGTCTACCAACATCTATTGCACCAGCTGAGGTAATAGAAAAACAAAATCCATTTGCATCACCGTTTGTTCCTGCCATATAAACTCTACATGCTTCAGACGCGTCTCTTTCTTGTTGATATACCCACATTTCAACTGTGTATTCGTCACCTAAGTTAAAGTCTGCGGATGAAGCCATAGTAAGCAGATCACCGTTTCCGTCAAAAAAAGCGCTTCCACTATGAGTAGCTTTTGAATAACTTAAATGATCGTATGGAGACCATTGCATAGTTAAAGGAGTACCAGCACCTATTGCATATGATGTATCGTTTGTTGAACCATCTACATAATAAGGCATATGCATACATAACAATTCACAATTAGCTATTGCTGTTAATGCTTCTGTAGGAACAGTAAAGTTTCCGGTATATACTAATGATTTAGTAATTCTTAAATCTTTTATGTAACCATTAAAATAGTTTAAATTACTATATTGATACCGACCAATTTCAATGTTACCCATATCAATACCATTGTACCAAGAATATGAGGCATTAGTTACAGAATCTACTTCTGTTCCATTCACATAAAATATATTTTTTCCAGCATTAGCAGTACCTGAATTACTTGCTTCGTGAGTTAAAGCAATATGATACCATTTATCTGATGTAATTCCAGCCCCTGAAGTAGTATTGGACACTCGGTTGGTACCAGAAACATAATATTGTATGTTTATTTCACCAGCAGAAGTTATAGAAAAGTTACTAGTGTTATTGGTAGTACCCTGTGAAATTAAAGTCATAGTAGCGGACAAAGATGTTGCAAAGAACCACATTTCAATTGTAAAATTCGTATTTACACCTAATTCATATTGATCCCCTGTTTCAGCAAACGTAATGTAAGCTGAACCGTTAAAAAAAGTACTGTATCCACAAGGATGATAAGGAGTAAACGCTTCACCTGTCACATTACCTGTTTTTGTAATAGTTTTACTTGTAGCTGTGTCTGTCTGATTATCAGTCTGAGTGTCTGCTTTCAAAAGCATAGAAGTATAATTAGAGTTTGTTACACTAAATGAAACTGAAAATGTTGATAGAGCAGTAGCAATATTAACTCCATCTGAAGCTCTAAAAGTAACAGTACCAGATGTAGTTGAACTAGCATCACTATCTAAGGTTACTGTAAATCTTCTTCCATTATCAGAATCTTTACTAATAGTAGCAAAAGCATCAAAATCAGTATCAGTTACTGTTGAATATGTAATGGGTATTCCTTCACTGTCAACTGCCAAAATTTCAATGTTAGTTTGAGCGCCTTGAGAACTAAGTTCGTAGCTACTTAAAGGACTTGTAGTAAAATACGGAGTTGTATTAATAAGAGCAATGTTATACCAACCACCATTTGAATAAATGTATAACCTGTTAGTAGAAGTAACTAGAGCTTGATCTCCATTTTCAGCAGTAGAGGGTAAAGTATCTGCAGATGTGTAAGTTATAGTACCAGCTGAAACTGCTAAACTTTTATTAGCAGATGTACCTAAAGCATCAGAGTCTATAAAGGTATTTTTTAAGAAACCTTCGCCGGTAATTAATCTAGATAATTTTCTACTTTTACTAGGCATATTCTATTTATCCTAATAGTTTTGAAGTTGGTGGAGTGAAGTTAGCTGTGTATCTCGCTAAACCTTTTGTAATTCTTGCATTATAAATGTACCCGGTAAATCTAGAAGATACGTTTGCCGATTCCGTTCCTAAGTAAATGTATTCTCCATTTGATGCTGATGCGTACGCTACACCAGCGAAACTACTAATAGTATGTACTAATGTTCCATCTAAAAAGATTCGTAAATTATTTGAACTATCATTAGTAAAAGCAACATGATGCCAAGTATTAGCAGATATAGTAGCTCCTGAAGGATCTACAGTGTTAGCCGAACCTGTCCAATAATAAAATCTTAATTGTGTATTGTTTATACCAAAATTAAAATAGGTACCACCCCAACCTAAAATACAAGGAGCAGTGTTTACAGCTCCAGCAGTTTCTTGAGCAGTTTGATATATCCAAGCCTCAAAAGTGCCACTACTTAATTCATCATCATTCATCCATCTGAGAGGATGGTAATTTAATCCTACTCTTAAATAAGAGTTAGTTGTACCGTCAAATTTAATTGAATTTTCATTTGCAAATTTCGCAAAACCTTCAACAGCTACTGCGCTAGCAGGTGTAATAATCGACTGACCATGACGATAACCGCCAGCAATATCATATATATAATGTCTATTTGTGCTGGTAGATATTTTACAATCACTATCTAAAGTTACAGGTGATGTAGGAACTGGTATTTCTGAATCAGTGTATAAAACTCTTTTAGTCATGTTAAAATCTTGAATGTAACCGCCATAGTACCAGGTAGCTGGTGCATTGTCTAAATTAAATCCGATAGACATTGGTCCAGTGGAGTCTAACCAAGTTGAAGAACCATAACCTATTGAGTTTTTAAGTTTACCATTTACCCATATTTTAGTAGTATTATCAGATGCGTTTTTTACAATAGCAACATGGTTCCAAGTGTTTTTCATACTCATTACAATACCACAACTATACTGAGAACCACCCACTTTAAAAGTTATACCAACTCTATCTGAAGTGTAATTATATATAAGCCAACTTCTGCCTTGAGTAATATGCCATCTACAAGCTATTGTTGAATTAGCATTAGTAGTAGTTGGATAACACCAAAACTCCCAAGTCATATCACCACTACCAGGGTCTAAATCATTGCTATTAGCAGCTTGAAGCTGATCACCATTACCATCCCAATAAACAGAACCACCATGAACAGATTTTCTATAATTAAGATAATCAAAACGAGAAAATCTTTTTAATCCATGATTGGTGGACCATTGCAAAGGCCAATTGTTAGTTGATTTATCTTCTAAATACGGTTCGCCAGTATACAATAACAAAGACGTATTAGATATAGCTGTAAGTCTTTCTGTAGGTGGTGTAAACGCAGATGTATAAACTGCAGATTTTACAATTCTAAAATCCGATAGATAACCATTCCAAGCATATCCAGTACCGTGACCATTACGAGCAATAACAGGTCTACTAGTAGGAGTAGAAGAAATATTATGATTACTAGTCACGCTACCTTTTTCTACACCATCTATATACATCTTTAAAACATTATTATGTCTAACTATAGCAACATGCACCCAGACATTAGCCGCGATTGCTGTATTAGCTGAAGCTGGTATTACGTCAGCAGTCTGCATATAAACACGCAATTGTCCACCTGTTGTTAATATTGTTACATAATCACCAGTAGTACTACCCGGTCTTTGATCAAAAATAAATTGTTGTTTTGTAGTGCTAAATGTATATACCCAAGACTCAATAGTAAAGTCACCAGTACCAAACGTTGCTGAATCATTTACACCTAGAGGTACTAAGTATGAAACATCGCTACTTCCACCAGTACCATAAGACCAACCACTATACCCACCAGGGTGATAAGGTGTAAACGCTGTGGATTTTACATTACCTACTTCTGTAATAGCTCTACCAGAAGGTGATGCATCAATTTGATTATCGTTACCATCACTATCAGCTTCTAAAAGCATTGTAGTATAACGGTTATTAGAAACAACAAATGTTATATCAAATGATGATACTGCTTGGACTAAATTAACACCATCTGATGCTTTAAACGTAACTGTTCCACTACCAGCAGATTGTGTTCCATTATCGCTGTCTATTGGTGTAATTGTCCATACATTATGTTTATCAGAGTCATGAGTAATAGTTGCTATTGAATCAAAACCAGAATTTGTTACAGCAGTATATGTAATAGGTACATCATCACTGTCAGAAGCAAGAACAGTAATAGTAGTAGGTGTTCCATCAGTGTTTAATGTATAAGATCCGCTTGGTTCAGTTATCCATTGTGGATTGAAGTTATTAATTATAGCTATATTGTACCAGCCATTGTTATATATGTACAGTCTGTTGGTAGTTAATACTAATGCTTTTTCTCCTGTTTGTGCAGAAGAAGGTAATAAATCTATATTAGCATATGTACTTATACCAGCAGATGAAGCAATTGTTTTACTTGTATTGACTTGAATAGAGTCAGAATCAGGCAATACTCTATCACTTGAAGCTAATAATTTTGCTAATAATCTATTTTTACCAGGCATAAACTATTTATGTTATCTTTTTATAGATGTTATCTCCAGCGGTGAAACCAGTTGTATCGTCAACTACAGCACTTGTAACATTTTTCCAAATGTAAGATCCATATACGTTTGTTCCTATACTTACATTAGTACCATCACCAGCAGGGCTTGGAGCTAATTGTAATTGTGTTGCCGCGTCAGATGTTAGTCTGTATATAGGATAAGTGCTTGTTCCGTTTGCAGAACCAGAAGCATTACTTGTACTTGACCATTCGGAATAGCTTGGTCTTAAATCTGTACCGTATCCAGAAGTAATAAAATTATGATTACTGTTAAAGAGGGGATAATCTGGAGATATTATATAAACTTGGTTGCATAGATTTGAATTGCGAGTATACATTGGAACATTTTGATTTATTCCGTTTGCAGATATTGATGTTTGAAGCGTTGAACCCCACACAGATGATTGGGTATATCCCATATTTCCAACCAAAATAATTCCTGTTTGATAACGATTTGCTCTTGTTCCAAAATAAAGAGAGCTATTTGCTCCAGACCACATACTTACAGAGCCTCCACCATATGATGTAGTCATATTAAAAGGTGATGAGTTTCCATAATTACTAAAATAGCAAACTGCTGCAATGGTGAAGAATTTACCTTCAAAAACTTCTTGATTTGTTGGTTGATTATAACCAGAATTTTCTCCAATATGAACTACACCACCAACCTGAAAATTGCTTGATTGGTTGCCATCTAATACCATAGATGTTTGCATGCTGGTGCCACCACCAATTGAGCTTGTATTATTTGATCTAATGGTCACATTTCTATAATTCCAGTTCGCAGTGTAGCTTTTTACTGGCCAGTTATAATTTACTCCCTGATTTCCACTTACTAATCCATCAACCTTCATTGTAATAAAATGATCCGAACCAGATTTTTTACCATCAGAATATGGAGAAAAAGATGTATAACTATTCCCTGAATGATACATAGGAATAGTTCCTTTTCTAGTAGCACCGCCATTTGTAGATAGCGTATATTGGGTACAGACTACTCCAGGATAAGATCTGTAATAACTACCACCCACAGCACCATGAATGTACATAGCACTTAAATTGTTTGATCCCGAGTTTGCTGCCCATGTTGCAGATTGTTCATCAATGTTAGTTATTATTTGTCCACCATATTGATTACCTGTTCTAAAATATGACGCTGCGGTATTATTGTCACTATTATAATTCCATACCCATCCTATGTTATCACTATCAACATTACCAGTTGGAACTGCAACATAACCAGAACCCTGATCAACACCGTTTGTATTACCAGTGTATGTTCTACTTGCATAAGTATTGTCTAGAAACGTTACACTCGAAACAGTAGCTTCAGAACCAGAACCACCAATAGCGTTAGTTAAAACATCATTAGCTGATATTAAAGTTTCCATATCACTATCTAAATTTAATACTGTACCACTATACACAGACTCGAGTGTACCCAAAAATTCGTAAATGGTATTTGCAGGTATGGTAAATGTACTAACAAAAGTAACTAAATTAACACTATCAGATGCTTTAAAGGTAACGTTGCCAGTAGTACCAGCTCCTAATTCACTATCTCTTCTACTAATTATCCAAACATTATCTCTATCTGAGTCGTGAGTAATAGTTGCTGCAACATTAAAATCTGAGTCAACTGTTGCTATATATGTTAAAGGTGTATTATCACTATCGCCTGCTAAAACTATTATTTTAACATCAGAATCTATAGAAATTAATTCTAAAGTGTAATCAGAATCAGGTTCTGTAATCCAATAAGGGCTAGAGTTAATTAACCCTATATTATACCATCCGGAACTACTATATACATATAGTCTGTTAGTAGAAGTTACAAAAGCTTGATCTCCGTTAGTAGCTGTAACTGGTAGAGTATCAGCTGAAGAAACAACAACCATACCAGAGGGAATTATAATTCCTAATCTTCCAGAAACAGATACAAAATCAGAATCAATAAACTCACCTTTTAGTTTACCGTTTAGATCAACAAGTTTAGAGATTTGTCTACTTTTTGATATTGGCATATTTTTCTATCCCTCAAATTGTGCTGAAGGTACAGTAAAGTTAGTTGTATATCTGGCTAAACCGTTCGTAACTCTCACGTCTTGTACATAACCAAGTAAATCTCCTCCAACTTGATCGTTCCCAATTCTTACCGTTTGACTTATACCACCTGATAACGTCCATGTAGCTTCTTGTGTTCCGTTGACAAAAGCTTTATAACTATTACCACCTGTTCTACATAAAGCAAAATGCCACCATGTATTTGCTAAAGTATCCATTTCAGCATTTTCTTGGATATAATAAACATTAGCATTATTATCCCACCAAGCTAATCTAGCGCTAGAGCCAGCCCCAAAACGACCCAGCCCATAAGCACCACTAAAATCCCAAATACCTGTTGTGGTAGAGTCCCATGCTTGATGATTAACCCACATTTCAACAGTAAAGTCATCTGCTAAAGGTGATGGTAGTGTAAAACCGTACCAGTCATTACTTCCCTGGTGATATGTTGAATCAACTGTTGTCCATTTTCTTGTTGTACTATTTGTAGTTACTTGACCTGTTTTTGTTATTATAGCACCAGCCGCGGCATCCCATATATTATTTTTATTAGTACATGTAAGTAATTTAGTATTAGTAATACTAGATAACGGAGCAGTTGGGGGTGTAAACGCTGAAGTGTATACAGCTGTACCTTTTACTATTCTTACATCAGACAAATAACCTAAATAATCACCATAAGTACCTGAACTGTTAGCTCCAACTTCTAGTATTCTACTGCTATTGTAAATTGTAGAATTAAATACTGCATTATAGGTTTCAGTTCCGTTCTTATACATCTTCATTGTATTACCATCTCTTACTATAGCAACATGAGTCCATTCGTTGTAAGAAATTCCAGAACCATCTGAAACATTATAATAGTTAGATCCGTTTGTTGAAAATGAAAATAAAATAAAAGTTGAACTTAGGTATACAACCCAACCTCTATTAGATGCAGCCCATTGACCAACCACACTACCTGTACCATCAGCGTTTACTCCTTTTTGGTAAGCCCAAAATTCAATTGTAAAGTCACCATTGCCAAAATCAAAATCACTACTATCTGGAATTGACAAATAATCACCTGCACCATCAAAGTATACAGAACCGCCGTGATCTGCTTTTGTATAGCCCGAATAATCGTATGGACCAAAACGCTCAGTTTTTGGAGTTCCGTTTATTTCAGAAATAGTGCCATTTGCATTACCTGATGCCTCTGCTAAATATGGCAATGAACATAATAATAATTTAGTATTAGTTATAGCAGTTAAAGATTCGGTCGGAGGGGTAAAGTTTCCAGTATATACTGCTGTTCCTATAACTAATCTTACATCTTTTATCCAACCACCAAAACTTTCTCCTAATGTTCTTCTAGCTCCAACAGATGAAGGTTCAGTAGGTGTCATAAGTGTAGCTGATGAGGTAGCTATGGTACTATCAAGTGTGCCATTTACATAAAGTTTAAAACTGCTACCTTCTCTTACTAGAGCTACATGATGCCAAGTATGAGTATCATAAGTTCCGGAACTTAACCCTGTGCTAACACCATCAGTAATATCCCAAGAGCTTCCCGTGGAAGATATAGGTATAACAAATTTACCAGCAGCAGGTTGACCAGATCCACCATTCGAAAAATATAAGTTAAACGGAGAATATACTCCTGAGGCACCTTGAGAAAAAATCGTTTGGAGACCAGTAGAATTAGCTTCGTTATTGTATATCCATGCTTCTATTGTAAAATCTGAACTACCAACTCTAGTACTTGTATGTTCTGCTACTTCTATATTATCACCACTACCATCAAAATATGTACTATATCCACCAGGATGGTGTGGAGTAAATGCAGTTGAAGTTACATTGCCGTTTTCAGTTATTGTGTGAGAATTAGAAGATGCATCGACTTGAGCATCTGTTTCTGAATCATCTGCTTGGGTTAATGCATAAGTGTATCTAGAATTAGTTGTAGTAAATGTTAAACTAAAACTCGATGCAGCTTGTACTAAGTTTATTCCATCTGATGCCTTAAATGTAATAGTACCAGAATAAGTACCTGTTGTTGCAGTAGGTGTAACAGTCCATACATTATGTTTATCACTATCATGAGCTACTGTCGCGAAGGCATCAAAATTAGAATCCGTTACAGCAATATATGTTATTGGCACATCATCACTGTCAGAAGCTAAGACAGTAATTGTAGTTGTAGATCCATCAAGATCAAGAGCATATGAGCCATTAGGTTGGGTTATCCATTGAGGGTTAAAATTATTAATTGTAGCAATATGATACCAACCACTACCATTAAAAATATATAATCTATTAGTAGAAGTATCTAAAGCTGTATGCCCAGTATTAGTAGAAACAGGTAAAGTATCTACAGAAGAAACTGTAAAATTTACTCCTGCATTAATTTCAACACCTTTTTGACCTGAAGTAACAATAGTATCCGAATCTAATAGATTAGTTTTTACTTTACCACCTAAGTCAATAATTTTAGCTAATCGTCTGTTTTTAGTAATGGGCATACATTATTTATTGTGAGTGAATTTAAATTTAGGTAATGTATTTTTTGTTTCAGTAATTGCTACTTTTCTTTTATTAGAATATTCTGGGTTATGATTGTTACTTAACCCTATCATATCCATTCTTTTTTCATCAACTCTGTAAATATGTTTAAGCTTATTAACAGTATCTTCTACAAAATTAAACAGACCGTTAGTACTATAGTCGTCACTATTTTCTTCTTGCATAACATAATTACGAATATCTTTTTGGATCTTCATAGGATTAACACCTATTTGTTCCATATATTCTTGTTCGCCTTTAGTTATAGATCCTCTTTCTCTAACATCTCTTATACATTGTACTAAACTTCTTCTTAAATGGCTTAAAGTTTCATTTTCTTCTACATCATCTTCATCAAAATTGTTTACTTTACTTTTAAGTTGTTCATATAAATCAGTAAGAGAAAGTATATCTTTCATAGCACCATCAATAAGTACGATGTGATTAGTCAGACTTTCTTTTAATTGAGCTAGCTCAATATTAAGTCTAATTTCTTCCCATTTATCTTTTAACAATTCAGGTTTAGATAATTTATCGTTTATTTCCGCAAATGAAAGTTCTATTTGTACAAAACGCCATTTCATTTCATTAAGAGCTGTTTTCTTATTGTTAATTTCTGCTAAAACTTGTTTAACGTTTCTTAAAGGGTCATGAAAGCTTAAATTTAAATGTTTCCAGGTCCACTGAGTGTGTGCTCTATCCCAAATAGAATTTAACTCTTGTGTTTTTGTTAATGCATTATCTACTTTTTCAATATTATCTTTAATAGTACTATTATTAAAGCTTGAATAATCAGCTATACTAGTATTACTAAAAACATCAGTAAGGGTAACTTTAAAGTGTTCTAAGTTTTTTTGTACGTCTAATTCATTTTTAATATGATTTACAACAGCTATATCTGTTTTTGTTTTTTTCTTTCTTGCCATTATTTGAATCTATCCGATCCGTTAACCCAAATAACCATAACCCATCTTTCTCCTTTTGTAACAGGTGAAACTCTATGAGACAAAAAACTAGGAAAGAAAGAAATTGAACCTTGCTCATCAATAGCTTTAATTGTACCTCCAACATCTATAATTTCTAAGTCACCACCTTCATAAGAATTTCTATCTGTTAATGGTATTGATATAGATAATTTTCTTGTACAGTTTGTTCCTGGTCCCGTGTCCATATGCCAATCGTAATGACCTTTTTCAGAGGATTTATAATGCAGTAGTTGAATAGAATGATTAATACCCATTAAATTAAATTTATAATATTCAGAGTTAGCCTTACCTACTGCTCTTATAATTTTATCAAACACCCATTTGTTTCTATCATTTAAATCTAAATTATAATTATCTACTGCTCTAACATTAGGATTGTAAACTCCTGAACCTTCATTACCACCTACTCTAGCTTTGTCAGCATACATTTGATCTGCTAAAGAAATAATTTTTTCACATTCTTCTTTTGAGAATGTAAACTCAGGATTAAAATTACTATGAAAACAACTTACACCAGGAAAATCAAAATCTGTTGTCTTAAGCATTACACCATTGTAAGTAACTTCATATCCTAAGCGGTCATCCGTACCTTTGAAAAATTCATTTCTTTTATCTCTAGCCCATTCAGCGTGAGGACCATTTTTATCAACATAATGAAAAAATAATTGAACTTGCCATTTACCCTTGTAAGGAGGTCTCCAGTGATCCATTTCTGTACCTCTATACATTAGTAGATCACCAACTTCAATTAAAACAGCTTCTCCTACTGGATCATTTTCTTTACCCATAAAGATAGGCCATAACATACTATCATCATCATAACCTAAAGTTATAGTACCGGATATCTCACAAGCAGGTCTATCTTTATGTCTTTTTAACTCTTCCCCTTTTTGATATATTCTAGCATAAGTATAAGCAGGTAACAATTCAATACCTAATTGTTCTGATAAATGTGGAGCCATTTCAGCTAAAATTTTATCAAAAATTTCATCGCCATAAACAGACCAAGAAAGAGGGCATTGTTCATCTTGAACAAGTTTACCTTCATTTTTAAGAGCAAACATTCTTTCAGTTAACTCTCTACAAGTATCTTTATTGATAGCTTGTGAAAGATAAATCATTTTGTTTTTAGCAAAGACTTCTTGAGGGGTGGGTTTATTCATTTTTTATCGCTCCAAAATAATGTAATAATATATTTATAAGTATTTTTTAGTTAATGTTGCATACCAAATACCCAACTTTGAAAGGTGCTATAACTAGGTGTACTTGGTGCTGGAATACTTTGAAACAACACTCCAGAGTCGGTGCCGGCTGTGACAGTGCCAGATGATGGGTTTAATGACGAATAAGGTATAACTGTTGTGGTTACCCTATTATCAAAAGGAGCACCAGCAATTTTGTATCCTTTTGTATCAGAATAGACACCCATTTTATATGCTGTGCCATCTCCTATTCGACTAGCAAGTGGTGAGAGCGAGGGATCAATCCAGGGTTGAGTAGCTGAGCTATCGAGAGACCAACCAGTAGAAGACCAACTTTCAGTAGAAAAAGGCATTTTGTAAATTACATATGCTCCACCTGCTGATGCACTTCCTAAATTTAACATATGATCAGGTGCAGAAAACGACATACTACCTTCTTTATTACTTGTAGATGGTAAAGATGTTTGAGTTGTCATAGGATATGATGCAGCTTTTGGAAATTTTACAGAATCATCTAATAGATTATGAGTAGGTTGTCTACCTCCAACTACATAACCAGTTGTATCTGATTGACCTCCTCCTCCGTAAATAGAATCTCTATCTTTGTCTAAAGTAGCTACATCAAAAGAAATAGTATCATTAGAATATGTTACTTTTGACATATTTTTAACATGTGATGTAGACGGAGGTGCTCCATATGTAGGAAAACCATTACCTCCTCCAACTATAAAATAACCATCATCATGAGTAACAGTAGCATTACCATAACCAAACATTGCTTTAGGGTATGAACTAAAATCCATTGTATTTACTGTTGAAGTATCACCACCGCTAGCTAATGGAAACTTTTCACCCAATGCGCCTTGCGGGTAGTAAGGAGTTGGAGAACCTGGAGTGTTAGGTGTACCATACCCTGTATTAATATAACCATGAGTACTAGAAGCAGCACCTCCTGTAGAATGAGCTCTGTAATTATATGGAGATGCAAAAGCAGTAAATGGAGAGTCAGTAGCAAAAGGAGTTCTTTGAATAGCTAAATTATCACTAGCTCCAAATGGATTTGATCCGGTTTGTCTTGAAACCCCAGCACCTGAGTTAATACCAAAAATTCCATAATTGGTACCGTTTGTACCACTAAAAGGAATAGCATTTGAAGAGACAGTAAACGTACTAACAAATGATACTATATTGACACCATCTGAAGCTTTAAATGTAACATTCCCTGTAGTACCGGCGCCTGACTCACTATCCCTTCTTCTAACTATCCACACCGGGTCTTTATCTGAGTCATGAGTAATAGTAGCTGCAACATTAAAATCCGAATCTACTGTAGCAGTATAAGTAATAGGAACTTGGTCGCTATCAGTTGCATAAACTATAATTTTTACATCTGAATCTATAGAAATAAGTTCAAGACTATAATCTGAATCTGGAGGGGTAATCCATTGTGGGTTAAAATTATTTACAGTTGCTATTTTATACCAACCAGAACCGTTATAGATGTATAAAGTTTTAGTACTTAGTACATAAGCTTTTCTTCCTATAGTCTGATTACCTGGTAAGTCGTTAGAAGTATCAAATAAAATTAAATCACCGTCAATATTTGCACTCTTGTTTAAGGATACATTTATACTATCAGAATCTAATACATCTATCTGAAAATTATTATTAAGTAATTTACCAATTTTTCTAGTTTTAGTAAGCGCCATGAATTATTTATTATAGCACTCAACTTTAAAATTTTTGCGCGAAATGTCCATGAAAGTTTTGTATATTTTTTCTCTGTGATATTCGCAAGTTTCTATATCCTTGTATTTAAGGTGATCAAAATTATACACTGTTGCTCCAACTGTTATGATAATCGCGTAAAGCATAGTGCATATCTACTTCTAATATTTCTAATTTTTATGTCTAATTCAGTTTCTTTGTAAGGAACATACCAACCTTCTTCTATATGCCAAAATGCATATAAACCGTAAACAAGTACACAAATAA
>CEOE01000360.1_pt1 | contig 13050 bp, 8 predicted proteins | sample 530211 | NCBI WGS metagenome assembly CEOE01 (sample SAMEA2619779, study PRJEB7988) | marine metagenome | isolation source: saline water (ENVO:00002010), including
GGATAAAATCCATTCATGTCTAAAGTAAAGTACTATTACGATCCGGACACACTTTCGTACAGAAAGATAGAGCCGAAGAAATCCAAAAGATACAGGAACATATTCTTGTTCTTGTTGGGCTCCGCGTTGTTCGGTTTTATTGGACTCATTATTCTTTTGAATACTCGTTGGGTAAATACACCCAAAGAGCTTTCCCTTGAACGCGAGGTTCGTAATTATGAGCTCCAATTTGATATCCTGAGCAGGAAAATGGACCAAATGGAACAGGTTTTGGCCAATATTGAAGACAGGGACAACAATATTTACAGGCTTTATTTTGAAGCAAATCCGATACCCGAAGAACAGCGAAGAGCTGGTTTTGGGGGTATCAACCGATACAAGGACCTGGAAGGTTTCAATAATTCGGAAATCATTGTTGATGCTACCAAACGATTGGATATCATTCAAAAAGAGATGGTAATCCAGTCCAAATCATTGGATGAGATTGCAAAATTGGCAGAAGAAAAAGAAAAACTTTTGGCCTCGATTCCTGCTATTCAACCAGTGAGCAATGAAGATTTGACAAGAATGGCCTCCGGTTATGGTTGGCGGTCCGATCCTTTCACCAAGGCTCGTAAAATGCATTGGGGCATGGACTTTACGGCTCCGCGGGGCACTCCCATATATGCCTCCGGTGATGGAAAAATTGTACGTGCCGACAATAGATCTTCCGGATACGGTAAACACGTTCGAATTGATCATGGATATGGCTACATTTCCTTGTACGGACACATGAGCAAATACAATGTTACCGTGGGCCAAAAAGTAAAAAGAGGCGACCTCATTGGATTTGTTGGCAGCACGGGGCGTTCGGAAGCTCCACACGTTCACTATGAAATCTTTAAAGATGGGGAACGTATTAACCCAATTAACTTCTACTACGGAAGTTTATCAGCTGAAGAATTTGAGAACATGCTCAGGTTGGCCAACCAAGAGAACCAATCACTGGATTAATGCACGTAGATCTTCCAGAAAAACGATATTATGGCATTGGTGAAGTAGCCAAGGCTTTTGGAGTGAACACCTCCCTCATTCGTTTTTGGGAAAAAGAGTTTGATGTACTCCAACCCAAAAAAAATGCGAAGGGCAATCGTAAATTTACTCCTCAAGATATTCAGAACCTTCAATTGATCTATCATTTGGTGAAAGAACGTGGGTTTACCCTGGATGGAGCCAAAACTCATTTAAAAGAAGAAAAACAAAAAGCACTTTCCAATTTTGAGGTCATTCAAAAGTTGCAAAAGGTGAAAGCCGAACTGCTTAAAATAAAAGAACAACTATAAACACTAATACCATAGGAAAATGAAAAAATGGTTAATCCCTTTGATTATTGTTGTTGTCATTGTCTTTGGTCTTTACCGATGGGCAGTTGGCTTCAACAACACAGCCGTACAATATGAAGCCGATGCCAAAACGGCATGGTCCAATGTGGAAAGCTCATACCAAAGAAGAAACGATCTCATAGGAAATTTGGTGAAGACCGTTCAAGGCGCAGCAGATTTTGAGCGAGGCACTTTAACTGATGTTATCGAGGCCCGCGCCAAAGCAACTTCCACCAATATTGATGCAAACAACATTACCCCAGAACAATTGGCTGTATTTCAACAAGCCCAAACCGGATTATCCTCTGCCCTTTCCAGATTATTGGTTACTGTGGAGCGCTACCCTGAATTAAAAGCCAATCAGAATTTTTTGGAACTTCAATCCCAGTTAGAAGGGACGGAGAACAGAATCAATGTGGCAAGGGACAGATATAACGAGAAAGTGAACATTTATGATGTTCACACCACTAAATTCCCAAATAAAATACTTGCCGGATGGTTTGGTTTTGAAGAAATGCCCAGATACTCCGCTGACCCAGGTTCTGAAAACGCTCCCGATGTGAACTTTGAATTTGATTAAACTATGTCGCACGTAGAAGAGTTTTTGACTGCTCAGGAAGAAACTGATATCGTAAATGCCATTGTTGAAGCCGAAAAGAATACTTCTGGCGAAATACGGGTACATATTGAAGCCTCTGCAAAAATAGACCACTTTAGCAGGGCACAACAGATTTTCCATTTCCTTAAAATGGACAATACCAAGGAAGGAAACGGTGTGCTCATCTATGTAGCAGTGGACGATAAAAAATTTGTCATCTACGGAGGCCAAGGGATTGACAGGGTTGTTCCCAAAGGATTTTGGGATACTACCAAAGATGTAATCGCTTCCCACTTTAAAAAAGGAAATTTTAAACAAGGTATTATTGATGGCATCCTGATGACGGGCAAAGAACTTGAAGCTCATTTTCCATGGGACCACGACGACACCAATGAATTGAACGATGCAATATCCAAAGGGTAGTTTTTTACTGGTTTTTTTATGGGCTTCCCTAGCTTGGGGACAGTTTACCATACCCAAAAAACCACAAAAACAAACCAGTGTTTATGACTATGTGAACCTATTATCTCCTTCACAAAGCAGTGCACTGGAACAAAAGCTCATTCGATATTCTGACAGTACCTCTACCCAGATTGTTGTTGCCATAATAAGTTCTACCAAAGGTGAGAACATCAATTATTTAGGGGCACAATGGGGGCAAAAATGGGGCATTGGCCAAGCCGATGAAGACAATGGTGTGCTTGTGCTCCTTGCCAAGGACGACCGCAGAATTGCCATAAATACAGGATACGGTGTGGAGGGAAGTCTGACCGATTTAATGTCGAAACGAATCATAGAATCCATAATTATCCCAGAATTTAAAAGGGGGGATTACTACAGTGGATTGGACAAAGGTTCAGATGCGATCTTTCAAGTGCTCACTGGAGAATTTACCGAAGACCGCACTTTTGGCAGCGGTAAAAAATTCCCGATTGATGCCATTTTCCCGTTGATCATTTTTATTGTTATCGTCATTATTTTATGGAGCCGCAAAAACAAAGGCGGTGGCCGTAACGGTGGTCGAAGAGGACGTGGACTCGATATTTGGGACATGATCATTTTGAGCAATATGGGCCGTAGCTCTGGCTCTTCCGGTGGTTTTGGAAGCGGAGGAAGCGGAGGTTTTGGTGGCGGCTTTGGCGGAGGCGGTTTTGGTGGCGGTGGTGCCTCTGGGGGGTGGTAACATCTTTATAGTAAAAAAGCAACTTTTTCATCAAAATCGTATCTTTTCCTAAAAGTTGTACTATGATAAAAAAAGTAATATGCCTGATCGCAATCTTCCTATTTTTTTCTTGCAATGATTCTAATGACTCAGCGGATTGCTCTGCTGTAATTTGTGCACCTTCAGAAAACACGGTTTTTATTAGGTTCTTGGATTCCGAAAGTGAAGAAAATTTATTGGACAATTACACTATTCTATCTGAAACCATTCAGATTATGGATATAGAGAGCAAGGAAGTTACTCCCATAATAGGAGAAACCCCGAACTTTGGAAAGCTCCTTGCATTTACGGTCTCCACAGATACTTATGGCGACAAATCCTATACAATCAGTTTTGATGGTGGTGATCCTTTCACAATTGAATTTTTTAGTGAATATAGAGGCGGTGGATGTTGCGGTGTATATACCGTAATTGATGGTGTCGAAATTAGTACCTACACGCATGAATACTCCCAAAGGGATACATTACCTTTAGAAGTGACGCTTTATATCGATTAGGCAGTACCTATTGGAAACTCATAAATCTGGGGACAATCAATATCCGACCCTTAAAATTCTGTTCGGGATAAAATACAAAGAGAAAACAGTCTTGGGTTTCCATTGATAAACTCAAACCGACCATCCATCAACTTTAGGCTTACGACTGGCTAATTTTAATTATCTTGCTATAGTTCCTTTTTGATAAATTTAAACACTCTCTTCCGCATGTCTCGGTCTTACAAAACGCTTCTAATTGCACTCCTAATTCTTGTCACATCCTGTAAAAAAAAGAATGGTCCAGCTGAAACCGATAATCTTTTTAAGTTCAAGGACTACATCAGTTATCACACCAACGGCAATCAAAGTATTTCCACACCGATCACAATTGCCTTGGCACAACAATTGGAGCAGTTTGAATTGACCCAAGAGCTACCTGAAGAATACTTGGACATTTCACCAAAGGCTGACGGGAAATTAATTATTGAAAATGGTAGGGAACTCATATTCCAGCCTTCGGAATATTTAAAGCCCAATACGGAATACACTGTCAATTTGAAGCTCAACAAGCTCTTCGAAGATATTGACAGTGAGTTTAAAACCTACACCTTTAGTTTTAAGACCATAGCCCCTAACTTTAGAATCAATCTGGGAGATTTACAATCCTACAGCAAGGATTGGCAATACCTCACAGGTACTTTGGATGCTTCGGATATTCTGGATGCATCAAAAATAAACACGGTACTTTCCGTAAAACAGGGAGAAAAAAGCATTCCAGTAAAGTGGGACAATGCTGCTGAAAACACCCAATATTACAGTTTCAAAATCGATAGTATTTCCAGAAAAACGGATGATAGCGAGCTTACCATCAACTGGACAGGCGATGCCTACGATATTGAAAACGAAGGTTCGGAAACCTATCCCATCCCGGGCAAGAACAAATTTGTGATTGTTGATGCCAAAACAACATCCGCTCCAAATGCCATTCTCATCCTCAATTTTTCGGAACCTTTAAAACAAGACCAAAACCTAAACGGTTTGGTAACCATTGAAAATGCGGAAAGTGTACGATACGAAATCAATGGAAACGTGCTCAGCGTTTATCCCTCCAACCGAATTTTGGGGGAGGTTCGTGTAAATGCATTTCAGGGGATTAAAAGTGAATATGGCTTTACCTTGAAAGATGATTTCTCCGAATTAGTGTCTTTCGAGCAGTTAAAACCTGCCGTGCGCCTTATTTCCAAAGGAACCATATTGCCCAATGCCACTTCCACACCTATTTATTTTGAAACCGTCAACCTTGCCGCCGTTGAAGTTCGTGTAATTCAAGTGTATCAGGACAATATGCTCCAGTACCTCCAAAACTACGACCTTACCGAAAATTACAATCCAGATTTTAGACCTGTTGGGCGCAGAGTGGCCTACAAAGTAATCCCATTGACCAAAGATGGAAACAAAAACACCAGCTATTGGCAGGCACACGGACTCGATTTGTCCGAATTGATAAAAATAAATCCTGGGTCATTATATCGGGTCGAGTTCAGTTTTAAGAAAGAACATACAACTTATGATTGTGGCGAAAGTTCAGAAACCATAGAATCATCCATAGAGTATGCACTGGAACAAAGCTCGGATGAAGCCTCTCAAGAAGAACGCTATTGGGACAACGAAATCTACAATTATAGAAACTATGATTATAATTGGGAGGAACGCGACAATCCCTGTCACTCTGCCTATTACAATTACGATAGAATAGCCGCTACCAATCTATTGGGTAGTGATTTGGGCCTTATTGTTAAAAAAGGAAGTAACCGTTCCCATCATTTTGCCGTGACCAATCTGCTCACGACCCAACCGGTAGCTGGCGCCAAAATCAAACTTTATAATTATCAACAGCAGCTCATAGGTGAAACTACTACAGATGCCTCTGGCTTATCCGTTTACGATAGCGACAAGGGCATCGCTTTTGCTGTAGCGGAAAACAACAACAATTTTGCCTACGCCAAACTTGCGGATGGAAATGCATTGTCACTGAGTAAATTTGATGTTTATGGGGAGCAACTGCAAAAAGGTTTGCAGGGCTATTTGTATACCGAAAGAGGAGTGCACCGACCCGGTGATGTTATTCATTTAACCTTTGTTTTGGATGATAATGCAAACCCTTTGCCCAAAGGGCACCCCGTAGCTTTGGAAGTGAGTGATACCCGTGGAAAATTGGTACAGCGCAATGTCCTCAAAGAAGGAAGCATTCCAGTTTCGGATGGATTGTATGCCAAAAAAGAGAGGAATTTCTACTATTTTCCGATTCAGACAGAAGACACTGCACCTACAGGAAATTGGTCGGCCAAAGTGATTGTTGGCGGTGCGCAGTTTACCAAAACCTTAAAAATAGCCACGGTAAAGCCCAACCGACTAAAAGTTGACTTCGCTTTTGATGATGAAGTTTTGGAGGCAAACACTTTTAACAGAGGAAAAGCCCAGGTAAAATGGCTGCACGGTGCTCCTGCCCGTAATCTTAAAATTGACATCAATGCCACTTTGAGCCAGACCTCAACGGCTTTTCCAAACTATAAAAACTACATTTTTCAAGACCCTGCCCGGACTTTCAATGAGACCGAGCTGCAATGGATTTCATCCAAGCTGGATGCCAATGGCGAGTTGGACATCAATAAAAAAATAGAAATCAATGGAAATGCACCTGGAATGTTGAAGGCAACATTCACCACCAAGGTTTTTGAAGGTGGAGGTGATTTTTCCATAGATGTATTCTCCAAAAATTTGGCGCCATTTTCAAATTTTGTGGGGCTGCGTTCACCTGAAGCAAAACAATACGGCTCTTTCCTAACAGATGAAAACAATATGTTTGATGTGGTAACCGTCGATGCCCAAGGAAATCCCTCATCCAACAGAAAACTAAAAGTACAAGTATTCAAAATTGAATGGCGATGGTGGTGGAACCGAGGCTACGACAATCTTTCACGTTATGAAAACGCTACCGTGCACCGCCCTTTCAAAGAAATGAATATTACCACGGGAAGTAGTGGAAAGGCCAATTTTAATCTTAATGTTCCCGATGAGCAAGGAGGTCGTTACTTGATCCGTGTTATTGATCAAGTCTCTGGACACGCAACCGGCCGCACCGCTTATTTTTATCGCAATTGGTGGCGAAGACCTGCATCCGCAGATGCAGAAAGCTCCAAAATCCTGATTTTCTCCACTGACAAAGAAAAATACACTTTGGGAGAAGAAGCAACTGTCACTTTCCCATCAGATAAAGGCGGACGTGCTTTAGTGAGCATCGAAAACGGAACCGAAGTATTATCCCAGCAATGGATAGAAACCTCGGCCAAAGAGACGAAAGCAATAATTCCCATTTCAGCGGAAATGGCGCCTAATGCCTATATCAACATTTCCTTGTTGCAGCCGCATAGTCAAGCTAAGAATGACCTGCCCATACGTTTATATGGTGTTGTTCCGCTTTTGGTGGAAAATCCAGTAACATTCTTGGAGCCACAAATCAGTATGCCCGATGTACTGCAACCTGAAACATCGTACAAGGTCACGGTTTCTGAGGCCAGTAAAAAACCAATGACCTATTCAGTGGCGGTAGTGGATGAAGGCCTTTTGGACCTTACCCGTTTTAGAACTCCAGATATTCACAGTTCCTTCTATGCCAGACAAGCTTTAGGCGTAAAGACCTTTGATATTTTTGATGATGTAATGGGTGCTTATTCTGTAAGCGTAGATAATATTTACGCCATTGGCGGTGGTGGCATTGGCGCTGGTGCCAAAAATCGAAAAGCACAACGTTTCAAACCTGTGGTCACTTATTTGGGTCCATTTACCTTGAAGGCAGGAGAGAAAGCATCACATACCATAAACATGCCCAATTATGTAGGTTCGGTGCGAACTATGGTGGTTGCTGGAAATCAAACCAGTGCCTACGGAAATACTGAGAAAACAACTCCAGTGCGTAAACCTTTGATGGTATTGACATCCATTCCAAGAAAATTATCCCCTGGTGAAACTGTGACCATCCCCGTAACGGTTTTTGCTATGGAACCCAAAATGAAAAACGTAAAGGTATCCATCGATGCTGGAAAAGCATTGGAACCCATCAACGGTACTATCAAAAACATCACTTTCGATGCAATTGGTGAGCAAATTGTCAATTTTGATTTTAAAGTCAACCCAACATCGTCGTTCCAAACCATAAAGGTCACTGCTACGGGAGCTGGTGAAAGTGCTAGTAACGAAACGGAAATTGACGTAGAAAATCCAAATCCTGTCACTACCAAAAGTGAATTGTATACGCTCGACCCCAATGGGTCACAGACCATCTCAATGGAAACTTTTGGCACATCGGGCACCAACGAAGCATTCATAGAATTTTCTACACTGCCTCCTATGGATTTCTCCAAACGGATGGATTATTTGTTGCGCTATCCCCACGGATGCGTAGAACAGACCACTTCTGCGGCCTTCCCACAATTGTTCTTGGCCGATGTGCTTGACATCACCTTTGACAAAAAGAAAAACATAGAGAAAAACATCAAAGCTGCTATTGATAGATTGGGTGACTTCCAAATTCCCAATGGGGGATTGAGCTACTGGCCAGGTTACGGCAATGCCGATGATTGGGGCACTTCTTACGCAGGACATTTTATGTTGGAAGCCAAAAAAGAAGGCTATCAGCTACCGTTGACTTTCCTCAGCAATTGGCTACGTTACCAAAAGAATGCTGCACGCCAATGGAGCAACCAAAGTACCTATTACAATAACGATGTTTCACAAGCGTATCGTTTATACACCTTGGCTTTGGCACAACAACCGGAACTGGCCGCAATGAACCGTTTACGGGAAACCACAAACCTCAGCAATGAGGCCAAATGGAGGTTGGCAGCTGCTTACGCTTTGGTCGGCAAAAAAGAAGTGGCCCAAGCCATCGCAAAAAAAGCCAATATCAGCTTTAAACCCAATAATTACAATTACAGAACCTATGGTTCCGTTTTCAGAAACCGAGCTATGGCATTGGAAACCATGGTGATATTGGGTGATTCCCAACAAAGAGAATTGGCTGTTTCCTTGGCCAAAAACTTATCATCCCAAAGATGGTACAGTACTCAAGAAACTGCTTTTGCCCTCTTGGCAATGTCCAAAATGGTATTGAAAAACGGTGGTAGGTCTATCGATATTACTTTTACCAACAATGAAAAAGAGGTTACTGTAAAAACGGATAGAGCCATTGCACAACGGGAACTTTCCGTCACTTCCTTTAAAGAAGAAATTGAACTGAAAAACAACCAAGTCAATATCATTTATGCCACCCTTACCCAGACCGGAAAATTACCGGTTGGCGAGGAATTGGCACAGCAACAAAACCTAAGATTATCGGTAAATTATTTGGATCCATTGGGCAATTCGGTAAACATCAATGAACTAAGACAAGGAACAGAGTTCCAAGCACAGGTTACCATTTTTAATAGTTCGGATGACTATATCGACAATGTGGCCCTAACCCATATTGTACCCAGCGGATGGGAGATTATAGACACTTCTTTTGTAAGCGGGGACAATGAAAATGCGTCCAAAGCGGATTATGTGGATACGCGGGACGACCGAACTCATTTGTATTTTGACTTGGATGGCAAAAAATCCAAAACCTTTGTCATTAAGTTGAATGCATCATTCTTGGGAGATTACTATTTACCAGGTGCCCAAGCCGAAGCGATGTACAATAACAACTACCTGGCCCGTAACAAAGGAGAATGGGTGAAAATAGTTCAGTAATGTTGAATGAGTAAATTTTTATCGCCAGTAAAAACAATCCAAGTCAACCATAAAATCAAGGGCGGTGTATTTTTCATCATTTTAATTCTATGGTTGTTTTGCCTGCCCAAAAACCTGTTTGAAGACCCTACTTCAACGGTTGTGGACAGTTCCGAAGGGTCCCTCATCGGTGCACGTATCGCAGATGATGGGCAATGGCGATTCCCGCAAATCGATTCTGTTCCCGAACGCTTTAAACAGAGTATTCTGCATTTTGAGGATGAATACTTTTATAAACATCCCGGCTTCAATCCAATCTCCATTATTAAGGCCATTGGGCACAATCTAATCAAAGAAACCCGAAGGGGAGGCAGTACCATCACACAACAGGTCATCCGGTTGAGCAGAAAAAACCAAAATAGGACGTATTGGGAAAAACTCATCGAAGTATTTATGGCCACTCGGTTGGAATTTCGGTACTCGAAGGAGGAAATTTTGAAACTCTATGCCTCTCACACACCTTATGGGGGCAATGTGGTTGGATTGGAAACGGCAGCTTGGCGCTATTTTGGAATTCCCGCCCACGAATTAAGTTGGGGACAATCCGCTGCTTTAGCAGTTTTACCCAATGCACCTGCCTTGATTTTCCCTGGAAGAAACGAACAAATCTTTTTGGACAAACGGAACCGTTTATTGAAGAAATTATTGGAGAAAGAAATCATCGACCAAACCACTTATGAACTGGCCATTGCCGAGCCGCTTCCGCAAAAACCCTTTCCATTGCCAGATGTAGCTCCCCATCTTACGGAGCGTATTCGAAACGAACATCCAGGCCAGCGCATCACCACTTCCATTCAAAGACCTCTACAACAAGAACTAAATCTTTTGGCCGAAAGACATTATCGACAATTGCAAAGCAACGAAATACATAATCTGGCCATTTTGGTGCTTGATATGGAAACCCGAAAAGTTTTGGGGTATGTGGGCAATTCCCCTTCGGATGAGACACACGCCAATTATGTGGACATCATCACAAAAAAACGAAGCACAGGGAGTACTTTAAAACCCTTTTTGTTTGCTTCTTTATTGGACGAAGGTCAATTGTTGCCCCATAGCCTTGTAGAAGACGTTCCTACCGTCATCAATGGGTATAATCCACAAAATTTTGATTTGAAACACGTAGGAGCTGTGCCGGCCAGTAAAGCACTTTCCCGTTCACTGAATGTGCCTGCCGTCCGCTTGTTGCGGGAATATGGACTTCAAAAACTCCATAACAAACTCCGCAAAATGAAGATGGAATCGTTGGACAAGCCCGCTTCCTATTATGGGCTATCCTTGATTCTTGGAGGTGCGGAAAGTTCCCTGTGGGAAGTAACCTCAACCTATGCCTCTATGGCTTCCTGTTTGAATTATTTTTTGACCCATTCCAGCACATACAGAGACCAAGAGTTTACAGAAGCCACCTATATAGAAAATGAAACTAAAGATTTTGGTAAAGAACAGTTTGACCCGTTAGTTTTTGGCGCTGGGGCTATTTATAGCACATTTCAATCGATGTACGAAGTAAACCGACCTGAAGGTGATGAAAATTGGCAGTTTTTTGATTCCTCCCAGCCTATCGCTTGGAAAACTGGAACCAGTTTTGGTTTTAAAGATGCGTGGGCCGTGGGAGTTACGCCTAAATATGCCATTGGGGTTTGGGCGGGCAATGCGGATGGCGAGGGAAGACCTGGACTCACAGGGATTACAGCTGCCGCTCCCTTGCTTTTTGATGTGTTGGTCGCACTGCCACAAAGTGGTTGGTTTCAAGAACCATTTGATGACCTTGTTGAGTTGGAGATTTGTGCCCAAAGTGGTTTTCGTGCATCGGTGTATTGTGATGATATTAAAAAAGAATGGGTCCCCACACACGGAACGCGAAGTGGTCCGTGCCCATATCATCAACAGGTGTTCTTGGATGCTTCTGAACGGTATAGAGTAAACTCGGAGTGTTATCCGTTGGAAGATATGGTAGCCAAAAATTGGTTGGTGCTCCCTCCCGTTTTGGAATATTACTACGCTTCGTCCAATCCAAATTACAAGCCCCTACCGCCTTATTTGGAAGGTTGTTCTGCCTTGGAAAACAATTTGATGGAATTCATCTATCCAAAAAAAAATGAAACCGTTCTGCTTCCAAAAGATTTAGGCACCAAAACATCAGAAATTATTTTAAAATTAGCTCATCAACAGTCCAACACCATTATTTATTGGTATTTGGATGACATTTTTGTGGGCAAGACGGAAAACTTCCACGAGCTCATTTTAAACATCGAGTCCGGCGAATATATGCTTACTGCTGTTGATAATCAGGGCAACCGAATTCAACAAGTGGTGGAAGTACGTTCAGCTTCGGGCGAATAATTATTTCTTCCGCATAAAAATGGTCATCGGAACCCCGGTAAAGTCAAAATTCTCCCTGATTTTGTTCTCCAAAAACCTTTTATAAGGATCCTTCACATACTGTGGCAAGTTGCAGAAAAAGGCAAATTGCGGGTATGGGGTGGGCAATTGGGTGCAAAATTTGATCTTCACGTATTTCCCTTTGGTTGAAGGTGGGGGTGTTTTTTCAATAATGGGCAGCATAATATCGTTCAGTTTGCGGGTTGGAATCCGCTTTGAACGGTTCTTATACACCTCCACTGCAGTTTCTATCGCTTTGTAAATACGTTGCTTGTTCATCACCGAAACAAAAAGAATCGGCACGTCTTCAAAAGGTGAAATAATCTCCTTTATTTTGGCTGTGTACTCCTTTACAGAATTGGTTTCCTTCTCGACCAAATCCCATTTATTCACCAAAATCACAATTCCTTTGTTGTTTCGTTGCGCGAGCCAGAATATGTTTTGTACCTGTCCATCAAAACCTCTAGTGGCATCCAACATCACAATACATACATCACAATGTTCTATGGCTCTTACGGAACGCATTACTGAGTAAAATTCCAGATCTTCCTTTACTTTGGCCTTTCGTCGAATACCTGCGGTATCCACCAAATTAAATTCAAATCCAAATCGATTATATTTGGTATCGATACTATCTCGTGTAGTTCCGGCAATATCGGTTACGATGTAGCGATCCTCTCCTATCAATGCATTGATAAAGGACGATTTTCCTGCATTGGGCCTACCTACTACCGCGAAACGGGGCAATTCGTTTTCCTCTTCTTTTTCTTCCGGGAGTACTTTGACAAGGGCATCCAACAACTCACCTGTACCGCTACCATTAATACTTGACAGCGTATAGTATTCGCCCAATCCCAAGGAATAGAATTCCACTGCATCGGCCATTCGCTTGCTGTTATCAACCTTGTTCACGGCCAAAAAAGTAGGCTTGTCTACCCTACGCAACAATTTGGCAACATCTTCATCCATCCCGGTTACTCCGGATTCAACGTCAACCATAAAAATGATGGCATCGGCCTCATCTATGGCCAATTCAACTTGTTTATCGATTTCCTTTTCGAAAACATCGTCGCTACCTAATACGTAACCACCAGTGTCAATCACAGAAAACTCCTTACCGTTCCAATCACTTTTGCCATAATGACGGTCTCGCGTAACACCGCTAACGGCATCCACTATCGCCTC
>CEOE01020193.1_pt1 | contig 13050 bp, 7 predicted proteins | sample 530211 | NCBI WGS metagenome assembly CEOE01 (sample SAMEA2619779, study PRJEB7988) | marine metagenome | isolation source: saline water (ENVO:00002010), including
ATATCATCAACCCGCAGGCTCACCAGGTCGCAAGCCCGCAGCTTGCTGTCAATAGCGAGGTTAAACAAAGCGAGGTCGCGCAGGCTCCCCGCAATCTCAAGCCTCACCCGGATTGACCAAACATCTTTCGGCTTGAGCGGCCGCTTCTGGCCGACCAATCTTCCCTTGTTCCAGGGTGTACGCAGTGAGGAACTTTCTAAACCGTCAGGGTCATTAAGCATCGTCGCATCCTTTCAAAAGAATGCTCCATCCCTCCTGACACGAGATTCAATGCCTTCGCGCTCATCCTGGCAACAGGCGACCCAAAGCGGTCGTTAATGAACATCACGGCAAGCGTGGCAAAGAAATCTCTGCGGAAAAGTGTTAAGAGTGCTTTTGGTCTCGCACTGATTGTGAAGGCCTTCAGGCAATACTTTCGGTTGCATGCAAGCAGCTGCACTTTCACCATGGACGCATTGCGGACCGAATAATTAATGTACCGTTAATGATTGAGATAGTATCCTTGGGGCAGCGCAACCAAAGCGACTGTGACCGCATCTAACAGACGGAATTTCAAGTTTTTTTGAAGTAATTTGACGATCTGTGACTGTGCATACTTAAAAGCGGAGTTGTCATGTGATCAGCGCCGTCCCTCTACCGAAAATGAGGCTCGGTGAGCCCGTTTTCGGAGCTCCAGCCGCATACAAGCGGGTCCCCAGACGTGACGACGACCCTATCGTCGTCCTTGTCATCGAAGATGACAATGTCGACAGGCGCGCAATTCGCCGCTTTCTCGATCAGGCTAAATCAGCCAAATTCTCGATCGTTGAGCGCGCAAACGGAAACGACGTTTTTGAAGTTCTGAAAACCCAGAGGATAGACATTGTCCTCGTGGATCAGCTCCTCGGCGCAAGACTTGGAACGGATCTCATCAGAGAGCTGGGAGGGCGCCTCGCCAAGGTGCCCATGGTTCTTCTCACCGGACGCGAAGAGCCGGCACTCGAGGAGGAGGCCTTGCGGTCCGGAGCCGCGGACCATCTGAACAAGGCGGACCTCTCAAGCCGTGTGCTCGAACGCACTATCAAATACGCCCTCAAATGGCATCAGGCCCAGCAGGAATTGCAGGATCAAAGCGCACAACTGGAAAGAGCCCGGCGAGAAGCCGAAACAGCCAATCTGGCGAAATCCGCCTTCCTCGCCAGCATGAGTCACGAACTTCGCACCCCTTTGAACGCAATCATCGGGTTTTCCGAGGCATTGTCCCACCTTGAAGGCCGCGATGGAAAATCGCGTGTCGAGGAATATGCGACCTACATTCATGAAGGCGGCGAGCAATTGCTCCATCTGGTCAATAATTTGCTCGATATCGCGCGCATCGAGGCTAACCAGTTCGATCATGGTGACGAAGATGTTGATATCCAAAAGATGCTGCATGCTGTCATCGTCATGAATGCACCGTTGGCGCAGAAGCAGGATGTTATCGTCGAACTGGTCCATACTCCGCCCTTACCGCACGTTCGCATCGCTAGCACAGGGTTCCGTCAGATCCTTCAGAATCTTGTCTCGAACGCGACAAAATACACTCCTCCCGGAGGTAATGTGTTCGTGCGGGTGGATCGCAATGCCCGCGGCCTGATAGTCAGCGTCGAGGATGACGGGATAGGCATGACCCCTGAGGAGTTTGAGGTAGCCAAGCGACCTTTCGAACGGAATCTCAATAACGCTTACGTCAGAGAGACGGAGGGCGCCGGGTTGGGCTTGTCGATCGTCGCCGCGCTCGCCGCACAGCTAGGTCTGGCAATCGAAATTGAAAGCCAGGCCGGGAGAGGCACGATCGCCTCTGTCATCATTCCCTCAAAGCGGACCCTTCAGTGATCGCAGCGCCGTATTGCCGCCGGCGCGTTCCACGCAGTTTCAGGTAAGGAAAGGCTTATTTTGGTCGAGATCCACGAACAGCAAATGAAAGTGGTGATCGACACTGTGGTCGACGGCGTAATCCTTATTGATGCAATCGGCACGATAGAGGTCTTCAACAAGGCCTGCGAAACATTGTTCGGTTATTGCTCCGACGAAGTCGTTGGCAAGAATGTGCGCATGTTGATGCCGGAGCCCTACAAGCGAGAGCATGACGGCTATCTCCGGCACTATCTCGAAACAGGAGAGCGTCGGATTATAGGCATCGGTCGGGAAGCGGCCGGGTTGCGGAAAGACGGCACCGAGTTTCCGATGGAGCTCTCAGTCGGAGAGATGCAGTACGATGACCGGCGGGTATTTGTCGGCGTAATCAGGGACATAACATCGCGCAAATATGCTGAACGACAGCTCGAGGCTGCTAATCTGGCGCTTGAGAAAGAACTCGATGCGAGCTCCGAGGCCGAGCAACGGTTTCAGGCCATCATCCGGGCCGCGCCGACGCCAATGATTATTGCCGCTCCGGATGGCAGGATCACGCTTGCAAATGAAGCTGCCGAAGCCCTGTTCGGTTATGACAGCAATTCGATCATTGGCCTTTCCGTGGACATGCTGGTTCCCGATTCAGCGCGGCATGGTCATCGTCAACTTCGCGAAACCTATCTTCGTGCGCCCTCAAAACGCGCCATGGGGGCGAACAGGGATCTGTTCGCCCGCCACCAGGACGGGCACCTGATCCCGGTAGAGGTCGGCCTTACACCGCTCGGAAACGAGGAAAACCGTCTTGTTGTTGCCGCCTTTATCGATCTTTCCGAGCGCCTCGCGGCTCAACGCACCCTTGAAGCGCACACCGCCGCACTTGAACGGAGCAACCGGGATCTCGATGATTTTGCCTATGCAGCCGCGCACGATTTGAGAGCGCCGCTGAGAGGCATCGAGCAGCTTGCCAGTTTCATTGACGAAGACGCCCGAGAACTGCTCCCGGAAGCATCCCGTGCCGACCTCGATATATTACGGCAGAGGGTCCAGCGTATGCAGGGGTTGCTCACCGGGTTGCTGGAATACTCGCGAATCGGGCGGACAGAGAGCCAATCAGAGCTGATCGACACGAAAGCGGCCATTGCTGACGTTGCCGAGCTCTATGTCCCGTCGGATCGTTTCAAAATCGTTGTGCAGGAAGACCTTCCGAAGGTTAGAGCGCCACGCGAGGCATTTGATATAGTCTTCAGGAACCTGTTCATGAATGCGGTCAAGCACCATGATCGCGAAACAGGCGAAATTCGCGTGGAAGGACAAGTTGATGGCTCCGGGGTGAATGTTACTGTTACCGATGACGGTCCTGGAATCCCGTTCGAGTATGCGGAAAGGATCTTCAAGGTCTTTCAAACCCTGGAAGCCCGCGACGAGGTGGAGGCAACCGGGATCGGCCTGTCACTCGTGCAGAAGACGATGCTCACCCAAGGCGGGAAAGTGGAACTGATCGAGCGATCCGGTCGAGGTGCCGCATTCAGACTGTTCTGGCCGAACGAAGCGACAGCAAAGCGAGTCAAAATTGGCAAAATCACCCCGCATTGATGATTCCGTTACAATTCTGCTGGTCGATGACGACGCCGTCGACGTGCGCGGTGTTACCCGTGCCCTGAGAAAGCAGGGTATCGACAATCCGATCGTGACCGCCGGAAACGGATTGGAGGCTTTGGCTCTGTTGCGAGGCGACGGAGATCTTCCCGCTGTCCCTGCCCCTCAATTGATCCTGCTCGATATTAATATGCCGCGAATGAACGGAATTGAGTTCCTGGCGACGGTTCGCGATGATCGGGAGCTCTGCAAAACGGTGATTTTTGTTCTCACAACGTCCGACGACGAGCGGGACATGGTTGCCGCCTACAAACACCATATCGCCGGCTATATCCTCAAGGAGCGTGCCGGGAAGGACTTCATCGATCTGGTGGGGATGCTCGAGAAATTCGTCATCACGGTACGGTTTCCGCAATCATCAGCTTAAAGCCTCTGGCGGCCAGGCAAAGGGCGCTCGAAAGAGCACCATTTCCCATTCGGGCAGTCCACCCGTTGTCGACGGGCGAACCTCGGACCAATCCAGCTCAATATGCAGTGAGATCGACTTCCCTAACCGGACCAACATAATCGGATATTTCTGCGATCACTGGGCCGCTGAAATATTCATATTCCATGTCGATCGCCGCCCGAACCAGCTCCTTACTTTTGAGATTGCGCACGAATGTATGCAGCCCGGCTTTCGTTGCGGCCTTTTTGAAAGAGGCCATTGTCTGAAACATCGACTTGTTCACCGCGTCAGCTTCGGCAAACTTGAATCCGACGATCTGGACGCCGGCATCGCGGAACGGCATCAGATTTTCCCGGTTGCTCTCCACCCTCGCGGCGATGCCGCGAACATATTTCTTGAGCAGCCTCACACTCTCGCTCAGAGCGGACGTCGGGACGCCTTCGGGAAAGCCTGTCAATGTGAGTACCAGATATCGCTGAAGCTCGGCCGGGATGGAGGCCAGTCCCGTCACAAACTCCTGTCGCGCCTTCGCACGCGACACGGTCGCATAGCTTACCGGAATAGAGACCAGAGCGATTCTCTTGCGCATGGTCATATCCATAAGACCGATTTTCGCGCGCGCCAGGCACATGCGGTCCAGCTCGATTGACGATTTCTCGTCATCCTGATGCGGCAGGACATCGTGCCCCTTGACGATCCGGTTAAAGGCATCAAGGCGAACCGCAGAGCAGTGGAATATGGAAATCACGCCGCTCTTAAGGTTCACCAGCGGAAGAAAACCGAAATCAATGTCACGAAGGACTTGATCCACGTCCTCCTCGAAGACGGAAAATGGATCGGCCTTTTCCTCTCCCATCGCCGTCCGCAACGCGACCGCATGTGCTGCTTCGAATCTCTTCTTTTGGGAGTCTGTGTAGCCAAAATCGGCATCGGCAACCGTCTCGGCCTGCTTCGCTTTTTGTTTCTTTTCGGCCTTCTCGAGGAGATCGCCAAGATCCGTCGCTTTCAACGCGCCGCTTGCGAGATCCCCCACTGTCGTGCGGACCCCCACGTTCTTGAGCTCATCGTCCCCGCGCAGTTGACGCAAGATTTCAGCTTTGATCAGACCGCACTTCAGCGTCGCCGCTTCGTCCTCGAGGTCACCGAAGAGAATAACGAAACCGAGTTCGCCGTATTCGAGGCATATGTCTGACTTGCCGATGTGAGGCTTTATCGTCCGCTGGCACAAGTTGCGGATAAAGTCCTGCTTCTTCTCCCAGCGATCTCCGAGATTATCCTTTACCTCATCAAGGCCAAGAAACTGGACCTGCCCTCCCAGTTTGCTGGCTCCACCAGACATGAACTTCTTCAGTCTGTCGTCCTGGGCCAGATTTATCGCGTTCATCACTATCTCTCCCTCTTCGGGGCTAATGTTTTTTCAAGCAGTCAGGTTATGCAATCTGCGGTTAAATAAACCGGGTGAGCTATCGTGACAGCAAAACGCCGAGTCAGCCCTATGGTTTTATTTTCGGTCAATTATTCCCGCACCTATAGATACAGCAAACACGTTTTAATTGCGCTGGTCGCCGCCCGCCAGGTATTGCGCATTTCGGGGCTCACGCGACTTCGCTTCCAGAAGCATGATCACATAGACCGCACTTTTGTCGGAAACTCATCCACCTGCCGATCTAGATCGTGAGCTCGGCCGGTAAGCGACCGAGCAAACTCCAGAACATTCGCCGCTGACGCGCCGCTATCCTTGTGGCCCTGCTCGAAGAAGTTGCTGTGATGTTTGTCGACAATTTCTTCGAGCGAGTAACCCGTCAGTTTCAGGAAGTTCTCGTTCGCGGTGATGATCGTTCCGTCCATCTTGAATTCGATGACGGCTTGAGAGCGCTCAAGGGCGGCCAGTTTCGCTGCAGCATCGCCGCCGAACATCATGATTGTCATGAGCCAACTCCTGACTAAAATTTGATTGCGATCAGGTTTTAGCTCGCCCGTCTGAATATTTCGTAAATGGAGGCGATTTTCGACTCGCAATGGTCGTGAAGGGTTCCGACGACTGAATTTTAGGGTCGGTTGGCGCGGCAGAAACATGCTGACTTCGAGAGCCGCGACTTTTGATTCTCAGTTGCCATCTGTCGATCTGGAATCGCTCCTCCGACCGCGCCAGGCAGACTGCCGCCTATGCAATTCGAGCCCTGCATAACGATATGTCACCGAACAAGGCCTGGGCATTCCCATTGTCCGTGTAAGGTCAAATCGCTTCAGCGACTTTTTGAACCCAATTCCGATGACAGCTCTCATCCTGCGTAGTCGGCTGACCCGCTCGGCTGAGAGCGACCCAAAGCGGTCATTCGTATATGCGCTCTCGAAACCCGGCCTGCTGGGGCACAGTAGCTCAGTCGTCGCTGGAAATAGCGTGCCCCCGGCCCTACGGTTGGCGAATGAAGACAAAAGTATACGAGCTCGACAAATACGAAAAGCGCAGCATCCCCTCAGTGGGCGCCTGCATCTATTGCAGCCAACCGTTTTCACATGACGAACTCACCGACGAACACATCATCCCTTTCGCACTCGGCCACAACTCGCTCGTCTTTAAGAATGCTTCGTGCAAATCCTGCGCTGCCATTATTCAGCCCTACGAACAAGAGGTGCTCAGGAAGCAACTTGGCAATTTCCGTCTCCAGGTCGATGCTCCGAGCCGCACCAAAAAGAAAAATCGGCCCAAACAGGTGATAATTCCGTTTGTTGCTGTAGACAGCCGTGGCTCGATAACTCGAGAGTTAGGTTCGCGTGCCTTTCCATTAGAGAAAGCGCCATTGGTGCTTAATCTGTGGTGGCTTCCGGAAGCCCGTATCATTCGCGGAAATACTGGCACTGATAAAGATCGAGGGCAGCCCTGGTCTTACGTCGAGTCTCGCGTCAACGAGATTATCCGGACAGTTTCTGAGCAGACTGGCGAAGCCAATGTCGCCATGAAACTGGGAGAGGTGAACCGCAATCATTTCCTCCGCTTTCTGGCTAAAACGGCTCACGCGTATGCCGTCGCGGAACTCGGTATGGATGGGTTCACGCCGTTCCTGAACGACCTTATCCTCAACAAGAGCGATGATTTGTCCATATATGTAGGCGGCACCCCCGTCGACGAGCGAAAAGTTGATCCCGCCGAGACATTGCTCATTTCCATCGGCGGTACGGAGGAATTCGTGGCTGTCTATTTTCAATGCTATCCACTACTTGGATCGCCAGCGTACGGAATTGTTGTCGGAAAGCGGAACGACAAGACAGAGGAACGTATTGAGGCGATGAAATTGCACTATATGTGATCGTCGGCAGGGAACGATCGCTTCCCATACCGCAGAGCATGTTAGCCCACTCGGCCGGCAGCGGCTCAAAGCGGACTTTGCTTTTGCAGTTCGGTGCTGCCGTGCAGCTTCCCCGAAGCAGTAGTGGAGGTCTGGCACGGCATTTGCCGAACTGCGCGCCCGGAATGTGAGATCATGTTGAGGCTACTCGGCATCTATCTATACTTCTGATGCCAGCTGAAATAGGCGACATGTATGTCGGCGGGCGATTTTCAAAACGTGTTCAAAAGACCCAAGCCGAGCAGACCGTCGATGGCCAAAAATAACAACAGAGACGAGTTTTCGCCCGCAACCAAACGGGCCATTGAGCGGCAAGCTCGCGGCCATTGCTCCAACCCAGCGTGCCGCCGTTTGACCCACGCCGCCACATCCGATGGTGCGGGTGAAATCAATATCGGCCAAGCCTCGCACATCTGCGCTGCCGCGCCTGGCGGTCCCCGCTACAACGAGCAGATGACTTCTGAAGAGCGCGCGGCCGCCGACAACGGCATTTGGCTCTGCGACGTGCACGGGCGTGCCGTCGACGCCAAGGATTCGAAATTCACTGTCGAGGAATTGCGCAGGTGGAAGAGACAGACGAACGAGGATTCATGGCGCAGCGTGATGCACAACGTGCCGTTCGGGCCCGGCATGCAAGCCCCCACGCCGAACGACCTGGGCCGCCGACTACGAGCAGCGGCCTCGGCCGACCTGGACGTGTTCCGTCGAACGCCCAAATGGCCGGGCACCAACGTGCAGCTCACGCTCACACTGAAGGTGAAGCAAGTGGACGAGGCGCTGAGCACGCGCGCGCTTGCCAACGCTGTAACCACGCTGGATGACCTTATCCTTGTCGCCGCACCCGGGATGGGAAAGACGACAACCCTCTTTCAGGTCGCCGACGGCGTGCTGGGGATCGGCAATGGCACGCCGCTTATCGTGCCGCTGGGAGATTGGGCCACCGAAGGCGACGCACTGCTCGTATCCATCCTAAAACGCCCCGCGTTCAACGGAATTTCAGAGCAGGATTTCCGCACCGTCGCGACGAAGCCTGGCGTCGTGCTGCTTCTTGACGGCTGGAACGAACTGGATGCCGCCGCACGCGAACGCGCGCGTGTGCAAATCACGGCCCTCAAGACTGAATTGCCGGAACTCGGTCTTGTCATTTCCACGCGCAGGCAGGCCCTCGACATTCCTTTCGGCGGGACGCGAGTCGATTTGCTGCCGCTTGACGATGAGCAGCAAATGGAGATTGCGCGCGTCATGCGCGGCGAGACTGGCGCACAGCTCGTCGATCAGGCTTGGCGGACAGCGGGCGTCCGCGAACTCGTCACCATCCCGCTCTATCTCACGGCCCTTCTCTCGCTGCCAGAGGGCGCGCCTTTTCCGACCACAAAGGAAGAAGTGCTGCGGCGCTTCGTTGCCGCGCACGAGCAGGAAGCCCGCCGTGCGGCAGCGCTTTATGCCGTGACCCTAGGCTTCCAGCAGGACTATTTGGTTAGTCTCGCCGTGTCCGCCACGACAATGGCCAACACGGCGATCACAGACAGAAACGCGCGCAAATCGGTTGCTGAGACCGTGCAGGTCCTCATAGCCGATGGGCAGATGACTACCGACACAACACAGCCCGATACGCTGCTCGACACACTCGTCAGCAATCACGTTCTGACGCGCTCCGGCGCCACGCCGGGCTATTCGTTTCAACACCAGCAATTTCAGGAATGGTACGCCTCGCACTACGTCGAACGACTGATGCTACAGGCCGTCAGCGATACGACAGCACGCGATAAACTGAAGGCCGACGTGCTCGATCAGCGTCCGTGGGAAGAGGCAGTCCTGTTCGCTGTCGAACGGAGCTCACGCGGCGACGCCGCACATAAGGCCGCATGCAGCGCCGCCATCCGCGCGGCTTTTGACGTCGATCCTGTCTTCGCAGGTGAGATGATCTTCCGCGCCACCGACGAGGTATGGGCACCGATTGGCACTGAAATGCGGAGCCTAGCCGAGCAGTGGCACGCGCTAGGAATGGTGGATCGCGCGGTGCGTTTCATGATCGCGTCCGGCAGACCGGAATTCGGCGATCTTCTTTGGCCGCTTATTTCGCACGCGAACACCCAAGTACACCTGTCCGCTCTCCGGGCGGCGAAGCGGTTTCGCCCATCCGTGCTTGGGAACGACGCACCGGCGCGCATCGCAGCGCTGCCATCGGAAACCCGCAAGAACGTACTGCATGAAATCGCATCGCACAGCGGAATCGATGGCCTCGATCTTGCGACCGCAATCGCGAAGACTGACAACGATCCGGACGTGAAGGCGACAGTGGTCGATGCGCTCTCATTTCGGCGGGCGGATCGCCACGCCGCCGACTTGCTCGCTGACGCGGGCGACACGACCTACGACATGCTCGCCGAGAACGGTCACTTCGACGACATCGCAGTCGATGCCGTACAGCGGGAACTCCGGCGAGCACGCGAACGGCGCGCGGTTGCGGGCGTTTCGCACTTTCAGCGTCTGCGCACGCTCGTTCACGCGCCGGTCGGAGATGACCACGATACCGAGGTTACTGAGATTGTTGCCGAAATGGAGATCGACCGGAAACGAGATGGCGAAATACATTTGTTGTATGAAGCGCGAGAGCGATATCCGCAGGCTCTCGCTAACGGGCTGCTGCGCCGCGTGCGCGAACACCGTGAACTCTTCTACGGCGCGGACAATATTCTTGCGGCCGCCGGGTTTGCCCTTGAGGACGACGCGATGCTCGGGATCGTCCTCGAAGAAACGGGCCGCCACGACGACCGCGCCGAGGCCGCCGCTTCAGTGCTGGGACCAAACGCTGTTGGCCGGCTGATCGACGCGTATCTTGCCGCTGGGAAAGTCCTGCGCGACGCCAGCGGGAGGTACGACAAGACGGCGGGTGATCGCTATCATGTTCTGCGCACCCGTATCGGCCACACACCGGGCGAAAGTTTAGTGGCCGCCGTTCAGGTGCGGGCGGTAAACGCTGACATGGAGGAAATCGTCCAACTGGCTGAGCTGTTTTCTCGGGAGACCTATGGCAACGAAGAGAGGGCGCGACCCTTCAATGAGGAAGGCTTGGCCGCGATCGGAGTGCTGGCGCGCGAATGGGCTGAGCGCATGCTCGCCGCAGAGGATGAGAAGCGCTGGCGACTGGCCACCATTGCATCGATGATGAGCTACGCACCGTCCGTCGCAAACCTTCCACTCTTGAAGAGGATGCTTGACGACAACTTACGTCGTTATCGGGCTTTCCGCGAAAAAGCGACTGCGAGCGGCTGGAAGGACCGCGACGCTGTACACGAAGCGCAGCAACCGCACATGCACGAGTATCAACGTGCGTTTATGGCGATCAATGCGCAGGAGACCGCTGCGTTGATGCGTGAATACCTGACGGATGAGCATTATGGCGAGCTGGCGGCGCGTGTGCTGGCCTTCCAGTGGTTCGAGGCGAACGAACCAAAGGACGACAAGAAATTCCACAGCGGCGTAGACTTCTCGCGTGTTGAAGCGCGCCGTGAGGCCCGTGCCGCCGATCCCACCGCAACGTCGGTCGAGGCGGAGGCGATCTTCGGCGCAATCGAGACCTTGATTGTCAACGGTTCGACGGATGAGCAGTTGAAGCTGGCGGTTGCGCTCGGCATTGTCGGAACACAGCTCCCGCACGGCCAGCGTGACGCGACGATCCAAAAGCTTATTTCTCACGCGCCGATGCAGGCGCGCGCAGCCTTGCTGTTGTCTCTGATCCTCTCTGGCGAGGACATCGACATCAAGCTCGTGGCCGACGGCATAGCTGAGACTATTGAGGCGGCCAAGAAGGAGACTTGGATTCTGACTCAGAGCGACGCGTATCAGCTACGCGATTGGTTGCGCCTTTTGCCATTCGCCACGCCTGTCACTGATTTGCCCGCCATCGTGTCCGCCATGCCGGACGCGCAGCGCCATCCCCGAATGCTCGAAGAGATGGTCCGCGGGCTCGGCAGTTCGCCCTCTCATCACGCAGAAGCTGCGATCTTCGCACTCGCCGAACAAGATCTGCGGCTTTATGAAGACTACCAGTGGCGTGCGACTGCGTTGCGCCTCGGCACCGTATCCGCCGCGCGCCGCCTTGTTGACTTGACCGTCAGCGGCGCGTTTGACGGCCATTCATACGACGGGTGGCGTTGGCAACGCGAATTGGGTGGTTTGATTTCGGAGTTCCCAGAAGTCCGAGCCTATGTCCACGACCTCCTGAAGGATGGGCTGACAACGAAGCAGCTTGCCTTGCTCGCCAGCGCGGTCGCCGAAGCTGCCGATACGGACGGTATCCTAATGCTAATCGACTTTGAGAAGAAAACCGGACGTTCGTTCATGACGTTGAAATCGATCGAAAGCGCTGTCACGGAGCATGTCCCGGTAGAAAACTGGGAAAACGCTTTCAATATTGTGCCTGTCCCGGCAGTCGAGCTACGCCGGAAGCTGCTGGCGATGACGGGCGGAGACGGCAAGGATGACCCCGCCACCCGCTGTCTCAACCTCATAGACACGCTTCGGGACGCTTACGGTGCTCCAGAATCGGAACCACGCCATCCCGACCTTGCGTCGGGGCGCCCTTGGCCAATCTTGACCCCCGCCCCTGACGCAGTGGACCTGAGCTGATCAAAGTCCGCTTCTTCCCTGGCCCGTCGCGTTTTCGCGAATGGGGCGAACTTCCCCTCCTCACCCAACAGAGCCTGACAGCTTATCCGGCCGGCAGCGAACTTACCGAACCGGATTGTCATTCCGCCAGCAGCGACCCAACGCGGTCGCTCGCACTCGTTCGTAAGCTCTCGATCAGGAGGCTGATTCTATCCATTTCTGGAGCATACTGCGGGTCTCAGGTCAATCAGCACCGACCAGACATCCCCAACAGGAAGTGTTGGAAACATTGACTTTCAACACTTGCGTGCACAATGAAGAATAAGCAACATTATGTGCAAGGACTCTAGCCAACCTCAATCAGATTCGCGAGAAAGTTTGGAGCTATAGGGTCTAATAGTTGACAGAATCGCTTGGTAATCATTGAGATCGTTCTAGCAATCTGGGGTGAGCTGCTTTCGTCGGCGCTCGCTGGTATCAAGGTCTGGGAGATCTGTCAAAGCCGGCACCGTCTCTCGACGAGCTACAGCCTCTCGGCTGCGGAGAATGCCGGTAACAATTCCTGCAATCAATAAAGCCAGAGTGGCCATGCCTTCTCCAACGATCAATTTCCGTAGCATTCGACCGCATCATGGGAGCCAGCATGCCGGGTTTGAGGAAATGGTCTGTCAGTTTGCGGCCCTTGAGACCGCTCGTGGTGTTCCATTTCACCGCAAAGGTGCAGGTGCTGATGCCGGGCTAGAATGCTACCGATTGGAAGCCGATGGGTCTGAAATTGGTTGGCAGGCCAAATACTTCTTCGAGTTAGGCAGCAACGAAGCTGCGCAGCTGACGAAATCCTTCCGCCAAGCAATTGCGCGCCACCCACAGCTTTCACGCTTCATTGTCTGTCTGCCCTTCAATCTCTCGGACGGGCGCGTTGGGAACCGAATCTCTGAAAGAGATCGCTGGAACCGCTGGGTGCAAGCCCGCGCCCAGGCAATCGCGCCACGTTCAGTTGCAATCGAGCTATGGGACGAAACCCAGCTCATAGAACGACTATCCCGGACCGAGCCACGGTACGCTGGACGGCGGCACTATTGGTTCGATCTACTGCATTTCACACCGGATTGGTTTCAAACGCGCTTCACAATTACTCGCCAGGCACTCGGCGCGCGCTATACGCCCGAACTCAAC
>CEOE01023403.1_pt1 | contig 12953 bp, 9 predicted proteins | sample 530211 | NCBI WGS metagenome assembly CEOE01 (sample SAMEA2619779, study PRJEB7988) | marine metagenome | isolation source: saline water (ENVO:00002010), including
AGACTGTCGCACCTCAGCTCGCATATGAACAAGATTGAAGAGACCCAGGTCGTCGTCAGTTCACGCGTGCATGAACTGCTGGAAAAGGTCAACGGCATGTCCAAGGGATCGATCGAGACGATCCAGGCAGCCGAAAATTTGGCGATCAGCAGCCTCAGCATCGCCGCAATCATCGCCGTCAGCCTCTCACTGATTATCGGCATCCCGCTCGCCATCAGTATTCGCCGCCGCCTGAACGCCGCGGTTCGGACCGTGGACAGGTTCGCGGCCGGCGACCTCTCTTTCCCGGTCCCGGTAACATCTTCGAACGATGAAATCGGCCGGGTGATGAAAGCGATCGACGCCATGCAGAAAAATCTGCAGGGAATGCTCGGCACTATTAAAACGGCATCCGGCGGCGTCACCTCCGGCAGCAGCGAGCTTCGTCAGACTGCGCAACAGGTGTCTGACGGTGTGAACGACCAGGCCTCCAGCGTGCAGGAAACTTCCGCTGCCATGGAAGAAATGACTGCCGGTATCCGCCAAAACGCGAAGAACGCGGAAGAAACGGAAAAAGCATCGGAGCGCATGGCCGGTGAAGCCGGGCGTTGCGCCGAAGCCATGACCCAGACAGCCGCCGCCATGAAGGATATTTCCGACAAGATCCTCGTCGTCGAGGAAATCACCCGGAAGATCGAACTGCTGGCCCTCAACGCCTCCGTCGAAGCGGCCCGAGCCGGTGAACACGGACGCGGATTCGCGGTTGTTGCCTCCGAAGTCTCCCGCCTGGCTGAAATCAGCAAGCAGGCAGCAAGCGAGATCCAGGATGCTTCCGCCGACGGCCGGGAAGCTGCCGAAAACACCAACCGCCTGCTGAACGACCTGCTGCCGGAAATCACCCGGACGAAGGATCTGGTTCAGGGCATTACCGCCGCCAGTGAAGAGCAGTCTGTCGGTGCGGACGAAATCAATGTCGCGATCCACAGGCTGAATACCGTTATTCAGCAGAATGCGGCGGCAGCTCAACAGATGGCGGCAACGTCCGGCGCCCTCGCCGGCCGAGGCCGTGAGCTGCAGGAATCCGTCTCCCGCTTCAAGCTGAAAGAAGGCGACGCACCGGCTAAGAAGAATCCGGTAAGCAAAGCCCCGACCCATTCCGAAGAGAGCGCCGACGAAGAGCGCGCCCCCGCACAGGACGAAAAGATTACGTCCGGTGACTTTGGAAAGTACTAACCCGGTCACGGCGGAGTTCGACGAACTCCGCCGTCTGGCGCATTACAAATTCGGGATTATCGTTCCAGCGAATGCGGAAAGTTTCCTGGATTCGCGCCTGCGCGCCTTCATGAGCCAGACCGGTCATGAAACCATTCCGGAACTCTTGCGCGATGCACGAAGCGACGGGCGCGAGGATCTGCTGATCAATCTGGTCGAACATCTTTCGACCAATCACAGCTACTTCTACCGGGAGCCGGCGCATTTCGAATTCATGGCGTCGACCTTGCTGCCGGAACTCGAAGAACGTCTGCGCCGGGACCGGACAAAAGATATCCGTATTTGGAGCGCAGCGGCGGCGGCGGGCGAGGAAGCCTATTCAATCATCATGGCGATGCGGGAATATTTCGGGACGCATTACCAGGATCTGGATGCCGGTGTCCTGGCAACCGATATTGCCAAGGCGACCCTGCGCCGGGGTGCAATCGGTGAGTACAGAGCCGAGGCTTTCCGCCACATGCCGATGGCCTGGCAGCAAAAATATCTGGAATATCTCGGCGACAACACTTATCGCGTGGTAAAGCAGGTACGCGACGATGTGATGTTCCGATGGCTCAACCTGACCGAACCGCTCGAAATGTTGCGTGGCCGCTTCCATTTGATCTTGTGCCGGAACGTAATGATTTATTTCGACGACACGACCCGGGAAAACCTAGTGAAGAAGCTGAGCTCGATGCTTGCACCCGGCGGCTATCTCTTCATCGGCCACACTGACAACCCGGATCACGCACGGATTTATCTGGATCAGATCCGTCCCGCGATCTTCAGGAAGAAGGCCACTTGAGCGGACAGGACGGTATCCTCGTTGTCGCCTCGGACCCGCTGCTTCGCAAGGTCGTAACGGAAACGATAACACCCCTCATCGGCGATACCGAAGTCATCGCGGTATCGCAGACACGCGCCACGCCCGAGCGCCTTGGCGGCGCGGAGGTCGTGGTACTTGCGGCCCGCGACAATGACTTTCCCAGCCTGAAGAACGTGTTCGAGCTGAGCAAAAGCTGCGGTCGTCCGCTTCTCCTGATCACTGCCGGGGAAAGCACGGACGGCCGAACCGTCGCCGCCCAGCTGAAGATTCCATCGGGGCAGCTGATATCCATTCCCGAGCTCGATATCCGCTCGGAACTGACGGCAGCGTCTCCACGTATTGAATCCGCTCTACGGCAGGCCCGCGTCGATCGCCCGCGATCCGCGCCAAAGCCAGCGACACAGCGCCCGGCTCCTGTGCGAAAACCGATTTCCGTCGAACCGGCGAAACCAAAGCCACCCGAGGATTTTGGCGCCCCCTATCTGGGCACCGTGATCTGCATCGGCGCATCAACCGGCGGCACGGACGCACTGATGACCGTGCTTTCAGGCCTCGACAAGAATTGCCCGCCAGTTACCATCGTCCAGCACATGCCGAAAGACTATGTCGAGGATTTCGCGAACCGACTGAACCAGTCCTGCGCAATCGATGTGACGCTGGCCTATGACAGCCAGCCCCTTCGCCCCGGCCTCGCGGTGGTGGCGCCCGGTGACCGGCAGTTCCGCTTGCGGAAGGGCAACAAGGGGATCTGGACAGCTCTCGGCGAAAGCGAACGCATCGGCGGCCATTGTCCCGCGGTCGATGTAATGATGAAGTCGGCGGCGCAGGAGCTGGGCAAGAAATCCGTCGGTGTGATCCTCACGGGCATGGGCCGGGATGGTGCCGAGGGTTTGCTCGAAATGCGCCGTGTCGGTGCACGCACCCTCGCCCAGGACGAAGCCAGTTCGGTCGTCTACGGCATGCCTAAAGTCGCCTTCGAGGAGAAAGCGGCGGATACGGTCCTGCCTCTGCAGAAGATCGCCGGATGGATTTCCGGCGTCACGCTCAACCTGCCAAAATAAAGTGGCCAGAGCCTAGGCTCCGGCGATCGCAATCAGGGTTTCCGGATCGAGCACCAGCAGGGGCTGGCCCTCGCCCATAACCGTGGCACCGGCCAGGACATCAACCGCGTTCAACGCCGGATGAAGCTCTTTCATAAAGACTTCCTGACGCCGCTTGACCCGGGCGACGGCGACACCGACCCGGCGTTGCGGTGTGCCGATGATCACCACCGGAAATGCCGTCTGGTTTGCAGCGGTTTCTGGCGTTTCCCAGCCGAGCATAGTTTCGATCGCGCGCACGGGCAGGAAACCGTCCCGATGCTGAATACCGGCAAACTCGCCGACTTCCTGAATCTGGCTGCGTGCAACCTCGATGACTTCAACGATGGAGCGCTCCGGCAACCCCAGATCCCGCTCACCGTCCGTCACCACGACAATCCGCTGCAGAGCGGCAGATACCGGGAAGCTCAGATAAAACTTGGTGCCCTCGCCCTCGACACTGTCGATATCGATTGAGCCGCCAAGACGCCGGATCGTGGTCAGCACCACATCCATGCCGACGCCGCGACCGGATGTTTCCGTGATGGCTGAGGCCGTCGAGAAGCCTGGCGCGAAAATCAGACGCTGGATTTCCCGCTCGGACATGCGCGCGGCATCCTGATCCGAGACCAGATTGCGCTCCATGGCCTTGGCCTTGATCCGGGATGTGTTCAAACCACGTCCGTCATCGGCAATCATGATCTGCGCGACATTACCGCTCTGGGTCGCCCGCAGCGTCAGGATCGCTTTCTGGGACTTGCCCAGATTCTGCCGTTCCTCCGGCGACTCGATGCCGTGATCCATGGCATTGCGGATCATATGGACCAGCGGCTCCATCAGGGCATCCACCATCGACTTGTCGATCTGGATATCTCCATCCTCGATATCGAGGTCGACCTGTTTGCCCAGGCTGCGGGCAAGATCCCGCACCAGACGCGGCATGCGTCCGAGAACAATGCTGATCGGCACGACGCGCAGCTGCAGCGTCACGGAATGCAGCATCCGCAGCGTGGTCTCCGCTTTCGCGATCTGGCTGGCGAGAATCTTTCCCGCATCGTCGATATGGCTGGCCGCGAACCGCAACCGCTCTGCCTTGCGCGCTCCGGTCTGCTTAGCCAGGGAACGCAGCTCCGCGATCGTGCTGGCAAACCCGGCTTCAGATGCACCCTGCTCGATCCGGGAAATGCAGAGGCGCAGCTCGGCCACCGTATCGAGATAATTGTCGACCAACTCGGACGATACCCGGAGCGAACTGCCGCCGCTTCCGCCACGATTTCCGCCCCCTGTATCCGAGCGTTCGGCAGGAGTCTTCGCGTCGGCCGCGACAGGCTGCAAAGCAGAGGACTGTGACGGCGGCGGCGGAACAGGCGCCGCCTGTGGTGGTGTTGCCTGAGGCGGTGCCGCCGGCCGGACCGGTGCGGCTTGCTGCCCAGCAGCGGTGCCAGGCGAACCGCCCCCTCCGACAGTCCAGTCGTCGCCGATATGCATCACACTCGGTTCTGCCGGTGCAGCAGGCGCTGGTTGTTGTGCCGGCGCCGGTTGGGCCACAGCCCCCGCATTCTGCACTTCATTGCTTGCCAATATCTGCCACGACTGGAGTGCGGCGCGCGCGCCGTCAATCGCCTGCACGGCATTCATCATCGGATCGGCAGGGCCGATCACGCCGACGAGGAACTGATAGAGATCCGGGTGAGTATCCACCAGGACCCGGTTCGACATCACCTTTTCCTGATAGATCCGGCCCATGATCTGCTGTGTGGAGGCCGGGCCGTCCGGCAGCATGGCCTGGATCTCGACGAGGTTGGCATTCGGCTGTTTCAGGAAGTCCGCGATCTGCTGACGTGCGTCCGGCGACAGGCTGTTGAAAATCTCGTCACCGAGAGACGTCCGCAATTCCGCCACCGCCGCTTCGGCATTGGTCAGCAACAGGGCCATCTGGTCCCGCAGCCGGTCGTAGGTGCTGCGCAGCATATCGAGCGAGGCAACATTCAGCCCCTCGATCCCGATCACCTGGCTCTCACGGCGGATCTCCTCGACCACGGCCAGAGCGCCCGAACGGTCGCGCCAGTCAGCTTCCGCTGTCAGCTCGCTGGACAACCGGGCCAATGCGGAAATTCGCTGGACGCCGAGAGCACGGGCAAGAATGCCGACCAGCTCCCAATCTTTCGAGGTTCCGCCACCGGCCGAAAGCCGGTCGACCACTTCGCGCGCCTCTCGGGAGATATGAGGCGACATTGAATCGTCCACATCCTCCATCGAGAGACCCGAATTGGCGAGTTCCGACAGCAGCCGCAGCCGGTGCACAAAGATGCAAAGGCCCCGGGTCAGCTCCGTCTTGTCGAGTGGATCGGACTCCCGGAGCAAATCGACGATATCGCTCAGAACATCCGAAATGCCGAGATAGCCGACTTCGTTCGCCACTTCGCGGAGCGCGAGCACCGAGCCGGATATGGCCTGCGTGTCGAGTGCTTCCAGCGTCGGATTTTCCAAGGCCTCGGCGAGCTGTCCAAGTTCGCTGCGCACCACCTCATCAAACGGCCCCACCGTTTCCGGCTGAAATTCAGGCTCGGACGGATCCGCCGGCGCCTGGGAGACCTGCATCGACATCTGCCGTGCACCACCGTCATTGGTCTCGGCCGGAGTCGCCTCGACGGGCGGAGCGGGCGGAGGAGGTGCCGGTGCCGCCTGTGGTGCCGGAGCGGGCGCGGCCGGGGCTGGTGCGGATTGTTGTGGAGCGGGTTGCGGTGCCGGTGCGGCAATCGCGCCACCACTCTTGAGCTGCGCCTTGGCAGCCGTCAGCTGCGCCACCAGCTGCATGTCGGCAGGCGCATCGCTGGTGTTCGCAATACTCTGCTCGCGCAAGGCGACCAATGTATCAGCTGTCTGCAGCAGAAGTTCGCGGGTTGCCTCGTCCGGCTTGGCTTCGCCGTTCCGGAACATGTCGAGCAGATCCTCGGCATGATGCGCGACAAGCTCGATCCCCGTAAGACCAAGCGATGCGGAAACACCTTTCAGGGAATGCATGGCGCGGAACAGCGCGCTCATGGTTTCCCCGTTTTCGAGATCGGCTGCACTGCCGGACAGGATATCCTCGATCTGACCGAGATAGTCCTCGCTCTCCTGCTCGAAGAGCTCCCACATCGCGCCGCCGGCGCCGTCGTCGTCGAAACCGCTCATGCGCCTATCCTCTGCCGTCGCCGGAGCGGTGGAAATCCGGCACCATCTGGGCGATCAGTGCCGGCACGTCGATCACCTCGTGGAATGCCCCCTTATGGGAGATGACCCGTGCCTGGGTGTCGTCGTCGGACGGCCGCACAGGGCTCTCGTCAACAACAATACCCAGCACTGTTTCCGTAGCGATCGACCATTTCTGGCCATAATAATTCACGATAATATGGATGGTCTGCGCGTCGAACCCGCCACGCGACAGACGCAGGACCGGCATCACGGTGCCGCTGACCTCAATGACGGAATCGAGCTTCACACCGGGCCGCTTGGGCAGCGGTGTTGTCTCCACCTCGTCGATCGCCCTCTCGACCAGACTGGAATCGACGGCATAGAGATGGTCCCGGATGGTCAGCGCCATGTAACGCTGACGTGGCCGCTCGACGACTTTTTCCTGTTCGTCGGCAAGCTTCATGGCGCGCTGATCCGAGATCAGCGGCAGGGCACTTTGCGCATTGAACCAGCGGTCCGGGTCAACCGCCTGGACCAGATTGCCGTCATCGTCGAGATATGCGTGCTGCGGCTGGTCAGTCGATACCAGGCCCTTGGTCGCATGAGCCGGATCGAAATTCCGGATTCCGATGATCTTCTGCACCGCGAGGCCGATCACGGCATGACCGCGCTGCAGGACAATGCACATGGGCAGATCGGTCTCGGGTCCGTTTGGACCGGCACGCACCACGACCAGCGGTATCGGCTCCTTTCGGAGCACCATGACACCGATATACTCGTCCGCCTCGCCCTCGATCGGCTCCATATTCTCGATCTCGACGACCTCACGAACGCCAGAGAGCCTTACGCCATAGCGGCGGCCGTCCGACTGAAACAGCAGAACAGGGATCTTGTGGGTCTCGAGGGCACTTTCCACGGCACTCATGCCAACGCTCCTCCGGCAACAGCGTCAGCTTGCATCAGGCGGTTGATCGTATCGATCAGCAGGCTCCCCCCGCTCGCATCGACGTCCCGGCTGACGGAGCCGGAAGGTTTTCCGATCACCGCGTCGGCACCGACCAGCCTGGCCTCCACGGCCTTGGGCGATGCCGGGTGGGTAAGAGACGACAGGACAATGACCTTTGCAGGAGAAAGAATCCGCAAGCGGCGCAGACATTCGATCCCGTTCATCACCGGCATCTCGATATCGAGCGTGACCACGTCCGGGTTCAACTCCCTGGCGAGATCGACACCTTCACGGCCGTTTTCGGCTTCCCCGACGACCTCGAACCCCTCTGCACGATCAAGAATGGTCTTGATCGTCAGGCGAACCAGACGCGAGTCATCGACAATCAGAACCTTAGGCATGCGGGAACCATTTGTCAGGGGTGGAAACCATCTTCAAATCAAGGGCTTCATGGTTCCATATCAGCCCCGTTTTGCCTACCGGCAAATTGCCGGAAACTGGCCTGCGGGGATGATTATTCCATACCGCGGGGCGCCTGACCGTCCGGTTTCGGCACCGCCGTTCCGCACGTCGGTTGCCAATCATGCCACCACACTTTGAATTTCTTGAAATCAACGTCCAATCAAGCGCTTGCCCTCTACGGGAGGCTATAGGACGATAGGGACGAACCACGACACGCGTCGCGATGGACATGACATGACCGAACAGAATGTGATCCCGAACGGAACCCAGAACGGTTCCGGTGAACTGCTCGCCTGGCACTTCGTCGACGAAGCGCTGCGCGACGGTCGACCCGTGCCGGCGGATGGCGAGAAACTCGCGCACGGCGCGGCGCCCTCGCTTTGCGTTTCCGGCCTGCATGCCTCCGAACGCATCCTCGACGCCCTGAAATACGCTCCCGGAAACACCATCTGCCGGGTCGAATGCGAGGATCTGGCGACGCGACAGGATGACAAGCTGGTCTGCGCGACCCGCACCGTGCTGTGGCGCGTCGACGGCGAGGACTTGCTTCGGGAGTTTGCCCGCAAGGTTGCACTCGACGTTGCCGATCTCTGGGACATTCCCAGCGGCGTCCGCAAATATCTTGAAACCGGAAACGAAAACTTCCGTGTCGCCGCCAGGGCCGAAGCGCGCGACCTGTCCCGTGCCTATGTCCGGGAGGACAATGTCCCCGCCGCAGCCGCTGCCGAAGCCGCGCGTGCCGCCGCTGCCCGCACCCATGCTGCCCGCGCGACCGGGCTCGCTGCTGCCTGGGCCGCCAACCGGGCGCGTGGAGATGCCGAAACCTGGGAGCGTTACAATGCGCTTCTGGAAGACCTCGTCGAGACCGCCCGCACCACAGACAGTGACGACGAGTGGGGCGACTTTGCCGACGAACTCGAAATGGATATGGGCTGACACGCGGCGATCACTCACCCGAAGAAGCCGCAGCGATGCAGCTGCTCGTGGAACTTCCGCAGAGTGTTCGCCTGATCCTTCGGGTCGGGAATTTGTGAGACCAGGTCCGCCTCGAAATTCGGCCGCTTCAGATGATTGACGATAATCTCCCGGGCAAGATTTGACGCTTTACCCTTCGGCAGCATTTCCGGCTGCACCATGCTTACCAGCATGAAGGCGCGGACATGCAGCGGCCGGTCCGACTTGTCGATCTTGTCGAGAATTTTGCCGTCCACGATATAGGTGGCGAGCAACTCGTCGATACGCGTGGTGAGCTGCTCTTTACGGTTGTCCGGCAAAGCGGATTTGGCGATCTGGTTAAAGATCGACGTGATCTTTGCCATTTTCTTGTTCGGCGGCAGTTTTTCCCGCACCAGATGATTAACCGAAGGCGAGCCGACGAGCAGCGCATCGAGGTGGTTATCAATCTCAGCCCCGAGCACTTCCTTGCCAAGCTTGCTCTCCAGCAATGACAGAAGATAGCCGGCCTTGCGCCCTGGGTCGGCCAGCCTCGGCAAAACGGACGCAGCCGCCTCTTTCATGCCTTTCTGGCCACCCTTGTTGATGATCGTCGACTGGCGTGCGGTTACCGCCTCAGCCATGTCCGGGCCGCCGACGATGTTGATGTCGGGAATCAGCTTGTCGAGTAAACCGTGGAAGACCTCGCGTTCCTCTTCCCGGTCCCCCTTGGAAAGCGGACTAAGCCCCTCAAGCTGACGCCTGACACGATCCACCAGAACAGCCTTGCTTTCCGGCAGTTTGCCAGAACCGATCAACTTGTTGAGCTGGATGTTCGTGTATGCCGGATGTTCGATCGTCAACTCTTCCGGCTCTTCACCGACCGGCTCGCCGTTCGCGAAACAGATCATCGTGATCAGCGCACTGGCAAGATCGCGCTGATGTCCCAGCATCTCGCGCAGCACATCGGAATTATGGAGAATATCGGAAATGTAGATATCCAGCGCCGCGATCGTCGCCGGATCCTCCGCGATCACAGCCCAATCGACAGTCTGCCCCAGCTTGCCGACGAAACTCCGGTTTTCGACGAGTTCCGTCGCAAGCGCCGACCGGATCAGATAGTCGAGTTCTTCCGGAGCGGCCGACGCTTTCAGCTCGGCAACACTCTCGTTGAGCCCGACATCCCGGACACGGGGCATCGGACGCTGCAGGGTCTTCTGCGCCAGGTGATTGATCTGGTCGACATAGGCGAACAGTGTTTCGCGCCGCTCGTTCGCGTTTGTGTCTTCCAACTTCGCGGCCTGGAAAGTCGCCACTTTCGCCACGGCCGAGAAAAGCAGCGTACCGTCATCCAGCAGGCGCTTCATCTCACGCGCCGAATGCATGGCTTCGGTTGCCGTCAGGTTATGTTTGTCGAGATAGGCTCGGAACAGACGGTTGATCGTCGTCCGGCCATCCGTCGCGTAGAAATCCTCGAGCGTGTAGCAGACCGGCGCATCGTCGATATTCTGGATGAAGACTTTCTCATCACCCTTCGGCTTGATCCGCTCGAAGAGGATGTCTTCCGGGCCCAGACTGTTCACGGGCTTGCCGGTATCCGAAACGACCCGAACACCCTCGACCCCGGCTTGGGAGAGGATTTTCATCGCCTCAGCCTGAGCGCCATCCTTGGATGTCTCGGTGGCCATGATTGACCACGATCCATCGCGCAGCGTCAGTATCTCGAATACTTTATTTGAACTACCAAACACGTCTGTACCCGCACTTACTTTCTGTCTTCAACCGGCCATTGAAGCGATGTTCTCTCGCGAGTTTGGCCGATATTAGCGCGAATTTACTGCTAATAAAATCTTAACAGTCTTGTGCCCCAACTCAAGCGCGAATGCGATCGAACTGAAGTCGTGGAATAAAATGCAATTCTTGTGCCCGTTTGCACAAGGTTCAAAATTTCGATAAATCGCAGTCAGAAACTGCCAAAATCGGGATTCCGCTCTTAAAAGCACTCATGCGCAGAAGGCTGGCGATAGATTATTCAGCGAAGTGGCAGGCAACTTTATGCCCGGTCGAAAGCTCGCGCCAAACCGGTATCTCAGCAGCACAGCGCTCCACGGCGACCGGACAGCGGGTGTGGAAACGGCATCCGGAGGGTTTGTTGAGCGGGGAAGGAATTTCCCCTTCCAGCTTCTGCGCTATGCCTCGGTCGTCCGGGTCGAGCGACGGGATCGCGGAGAGCAAGGCCTTCGTATAGGGGTGCTTCGGCGCGGTAAATAGCTCCCGGCTTGGTGCCATCTCGACAATCGCCCCCAGATACATCACCGCCACATAGTCGCAGGTGTGGGCCACAACGCTGAGATCGTGGCTGATGAACAGGAAGGTGATGTCCATATCCTTCTGCAGCGACTTCAGAAGGTTGAGGATGTCCGCCTGAATGGACACATCGAGAGCCGCCACACTTTCGTCCGCGACAAGGAACTTCGGCTCGCAGACAAGAGCCCGCGCGATGGAAATCCTCTGACGCTGACCGCCCGAGAAAGCATGCGGGAACCGCCGCAAGTGCTCCAGGTTGAGCCGGCATTTCGCGGCGATCTCGCGGACGCGCTCGTCCGTTTCCGCCCGCGACTTGGTGAGCTTCATCACCTCCAGCGGCTCGGCAATGATATCGCGTACCGTCATGCGCGGGCTGAGTGCCGCGTAGGGGTCCTGAAAAATAAGCTGGGCGCGCCGCCGGTATTCCTTCAGCTCCGCCTTGCCCATCATCCCGACATCGAAATCGACATCCTCGTCGCGATATCGCACCTCGCCATCCGATATCGGCGCTGCCTTGAGGATCGCCCGGCCGAGCGTGGTCTTGCCGGAACCGCTTTCGCCAACCAGACCGAAGAACGATCCACGGGGGATATCCAGCGACACTTCGTCCACAGCCTTCAGAACGTTGCTGCTGCCAAGAAGGCCTTTACCGACACCGAAATGAACGGAGAGGTTATTCACCCAGACATGGCTTTCCTGAACACTCACGATACGGCCTCCAAGGCGGGCTCTACGGCGACACAGGCGGCCTGGTGGCTTGCCGACACACTTACCTCCCCGGGCCGGGCCATGTCGCAGGTCCCCGGAATGAATTGCGGACACCTTGTGTGAAACACACAGCCGTCCGGACGCTCGAGCGGGCTCGGAATATCGCCGGGAACAGGCGTCAGCGGCTCATCCAGGTGGTCGAGTTTGGGCAGTGCGTTGAGCAGGCCCTGGGTATAGGGGTGAGCCGGCGTACGGATAACCTCCCGCACGCTACCGGTTTCCATCACCCGGCCGAGATACATCACCGCCACCCGGTCCGCCGTTTGCGCGATCACGCCCAGATCGTGAGTGATGAAGAGAATGGCCATGCCGAACTCGCCGACCAGATCTTTCATCAGATCGATCACCTGGGCCTGGATGGTGACGTCCAGCGCCGTCGTCGGCTCGTCCGCGATCAGCAGCTTCGGCTTGGTCGAGAGTGCCATGGCGATCATCGCCCGTTGCCGCATGCCACCGGAAAACTCGAAGGCATACTGATCGATCCGCTTGGAGGCATCGGAAATACCGACCCGATCCAGCATCTCGATCGAAAGCTCCCGCGCCTGTTTCTTGTTCATCGCGCTGTGCAGGAGAAGCTGCTCGACCATCTGATCACCGATGGTGATGGCCGGTGCGAAACTCGCCATCGGTTCCTGAAAAATCATCGAGATGGCACCGCCGCGCACGATCTTCAGGTCTTTCGCCTTCTGCAACGAGAGAATATCGATCGGACCGTCATCCAGATTGAGCGTGATGCTGCTCTCCGGGCCATAGACCGTGTTGCCCGCATTCAGCTTCATCAGCGATTTCGCGGTCACGGATTTACCGGAGCCACTCTCGCCAACCAGCCCGAGCACTTCACCTGCGGCAATATCGAAGGAGACATTGTCGACCGTGGTGATCAGACCTTCGTCGGTCTTGAACTGCACCGTCAGATTGCGGACGGAAAGAAGTGGTGCCGCCATCATTTGTGATCCGAATAAGGGTCGGCCGCGTCGCGCAGCCCGTCGCCGACAAAGACGAAGGCCAGCACCATGCCGACAAAGAAAATAACCGGGATGAAGTACCACTGGTAATTCAGTAGCACGTCCGCGCTGGTCACGCTCTGCAGCAGCACGCCGAGTGAATTGACAGGCTCCTTCAGGCCGAGCCCGATGAAGCTGAGCGCTGTCTCGGACAACACCATGTACGGAAAGGAGATCACCAGATCGACGATGATGTAGCTGGTGAAACTCGGCAGCAGATG
>CEOE01010553.1_pt1 | contig 12941 bp, 5 predicted proteins | sample 530211 | NCBI WGS metagenome assembly CEOE01 (sample SAMEA2619779, study PRJEB7988) | marine metagenome | isolation source: saline water (ENVO:00002010), including
TGAAGACCACCACCAACGGTGAATACCTCCCTGTCTGACAAGGAGTTGCCTCCGCTGAATGCAGTGTAGAACGTAGCAAACTTCAGTGCCTTCTTGACTGCCTGCGCCGACACATTGAAGGTCAGCAACAGCAGCAGCGTAGTTACGATGTATCTCATTGCTTTACTATTCTCTCTACTCTGATTCTGCCCTTGTAATTGATGACGACTTCGTACAGTCCATTAGGAAGTGATCTAAGGTCTATCTCCATGCCACTGGTGTAAGACCCTATTATTTTGCCAGAGTGGTTGTAAACGTCTGCAAATGCCCCTACAGGAGCTTGGAAGTTGATGAGGCCTTTCGTGGGGTTAGGATATAGGTGTATCAAGCCCATGGCTACATCCTCCACAGAGGTCACTCCTTGACTGCAGTAGTCGTACATCTCCACGCACACCGCATCCCACCCCACCTCGCAGCAGTAGGGGTCAACCTCGATTACCCATGAGTAGCAGTAGTCGTTTGCCCAGTATGGCTCACCAGGCCCTGTAATACAGCCAGCATCGTAGAGGCAGTCCTCATTAGCTGGTACGTTGGCGTATACGTTGTAGTTAGCGGCATCAAGGTCCATGCACCCAGGCATTGGCAACTCACAACTACCGTTGTTGGTGTTGGCCATAGGATCGTAGTTGATAGCTTCAGGTATCGTGCAGCCGTATATGAATGGGATGCAGTTGTTGTTCTCTGTGTTCGCCTCCTCGTTGTAGTTAAACATGGTGGGGTCGGTACACCCAAACACAACCTCCTCGCATTCTGCGGGATCAGTAGCTGCCTCGTTGTAGTTGTATGCTGAAGGGTCTTGACAACCAACCACCTCTAGCTCATCGCACACCCCATCGCCATCTGTGTCGATAAGACACTCGTTGTCACAACCATAGTATTCTATTGGGAACGTGCAGTTCCCTGGGACATTTGCCTCAGGGTTATAGTCACATGCAAAGCTGAGGGTGCAGCCAACTATAGATGGCTCACAGAAGTCAGCACACACAGGTACACCATTGTACCTAAATGGAAACTTCTTGATTACGTCGGACCACGGGTTGCTACCGCCCTCGATGAATACGCCATTGGGTCCATCGAAGTAGAACCCGCACTGAGAGGCTGTAGTCTCAGCATTGCCCTGAGTAAAGAACATGACGTTGACGCCTTCCCCAGAATCCAGGGGGATCTGCAGCTCTTTCTCAAATCCGTCATTGGGGTGCATTGTAAATGGACCGAAGATCTCGTCACCCTGCTGGACTCCAACCCAACTACCGAACCACCCGTCACCTGCACCGTCAGTAAGTGTCAGAGTAAAGTCACAGTTTGTCTCTGTCTCTAGAGTGTTGGCGTCTTCGTTGAAGTTAATGGACTCAGGATCAGTGCATCCCAAGATCACCTCTGTCTGACAGGTGCCGTTATCAATCACTGCCTCAGGGTCGTACTCCGTAAACCATGGGTCCGTGCATCCTTGAGGTATGGGTGGGAAGCATGGATCTATTGTGATAGCATCACTTGATACTACATCGTATTGTAGCGTGTCCCCAACGTAGTACATGGTGTCTCCACAAAGCGTGGTGACTGACAGATTGCCATCTACGCCACCGTAGCAGCTACCGCACATTCCATCTCCGAAGCTGTCATAGACGTTGACCACGAAGTCTGATCCGACGGGAAGGCATACGGCATCAAGCTCTGACACCCCTGTAATGGTGTAGTCATCCCTGCCTGCAACAATAGTGCTGTCTGGTAACGTCATGAGCTCCCAGCTAATCTCACCAGCGTAGGTGTCGGGAGTTACGGTGACCAGGATGTTGTTGTTGCCTGCGCCGCATTGAGCAGGAGGAAAGTTGCAAGGGGCTGGGGCAGTAGCCCATGGGTGGTAGTTGAAGGCCCCCATCTGCATACACCCAAAGATCGGGGGAGGACATGCCAGTACCTCAAACGGGATCGTCTGCTCGTAAGTGCCGAAGTCAGACACCGTAGTGTCCAGTACGCATGTGTTGATCGAAAACCACCCCTCACCAAACTCACAGCAGATGCCGTCACCAAATGAGTCGTAGATGGTAAAGGTGTACTCACCAAGAGGCAGCGGAAGGAATGCTTCGACGTAGGGGTATTCTCCCTGCAATGGGGCGGACCCCGCAACTATCGCGTTGCTAGAGTCTTTTACCAGCCACGTCGTTTCCTCTCCGTAACCATCTCCCTGAATAGCAATAGACACCCACCCCTGCTGCGCTACCGCAAACAGAGGCATGAGAAAGATGAGACCTATCAGCCGCTGCATGACTCGCAGTCTTCTGGGCTGTCGATGTTGCAGGTGATTTCTCCGTCTTCAATCTTCTTCTCCTGCTTCTTCAGCTTGTCCTGATCCAGGAAACCGATGTCATCAAACTCTTCTTCCATAATTACTTTTTTGCTTTTTCTATTGTGCGACCAGCGAAGTATGCACCAAATGCTGTTAGCATTAAAACCTGCAACAAATCTACATAAGAATCCTTGACGTTAAATGCCCAGTTGTCCATGCTGTCGGCGACCATGGTCACCATAAACATGCTCATTAGAGCGATCAAAGTGACAGGACGGATCATCTTAGCGAGCTTTACATCGCCACCCATATCAGCCTTCCATCTCTCCGTAACATTGTTCTGGAACTGGATCTCTGCATCTACAGCAGCCACCCCTTCATTTGTATCAACGTCAGGGTCTTTGTCGATTAAGTTCTTTACAATACCAAGGCCTCCGCTGTCAGGCAGTAGATCCCCTACAACATTAAGCACATTAGGTGCTTTTGACTTGAGCCACTTACCGAGGCCCGTGTCTTTAATTTTAGTTTCTTGCTTGCTCATATTTAGTAAGTCTTACTTGACATCATTGCTTGGCCTTTTTTCTTGCCCGCAAGCTGAGAACTCTTTGAGGCGATTTGCTTTGCAAGTAGTTTATTGAGTGCTGGTCCAGAGCCCTTTAGCAGCTTTCCCGTCTTCATAGCTATCTGGCCAACCTTGCCTACGCTTGATGCGTTTAACATAGCGTCGAGAACAGGGTACATGTATTCTTGAGCGAATTGATTCCTGTCTGAAGTAATGCCACTTTGCATATCCCTCATTTTAAAACCGCCCTGAGCCCCAAGGTTTCTGTATGCGTCCGCTTCTTCTTTTGTCCCAGGGATAAACTTCCCCTCAACTTCTGCCGTGGGAAGCATTTGTTTTCCAGGCTCAAATTCACCTGACTCTGGATTAAAAGCCAGAGCGACTTCTCCATATTTATCTATTGCGGCTGATAGCTTGGTTTCATACTCTAATGGTGACATCCCCCCTAGGCTTCTTTCTTCTTTAATTGTTCTCATTTGGCTTTAGTTTCTTGCTTGCTCATAATACTTATTCCATTGCATGATTAGACTTCTCTCTTTGTTCTTAAGCTCTTGAATCCTTGCTGTTTTCTGTGCGTAGTCCTCAATCTTGCGGGCTTCGTACTGAGCCTTTCTCAACAGCTTCATTTGCTTCTTGACCTTGTTGAGAACGCTGTTCATACTTGTACTAATACCCTTGTATCTCTCAAGGTCGTCTCTGCGAGGAGACTCCTTTGCTTCTTTGTACAACGCCTTGAACTCCTGTTCGTTATCCTTAAACTTCTCCATATCGAAGTACTTAGAAGGCTGACCGTAAAGGATTCTAGCTAGAGGTACATCGCCTGCTTGAACCTGGATGTCTTCGTCAGAGAAAAGCTTGGCTTGAATTTGCTTTGGGAACTTGAACAAAGACCTGTTGACAAATTGACCAGCACCTCCGATGTAGTACTCGAACATGTACCAGAACTTATCTGGGTTGAAGTCCATCCCACCAGCCTTGTACTCGCTACCTCCAGTGGCCTCATTCATCCACTTGAAGAAGTCTTGGACTCCCTCAGGGGATCTGAACGACAGCTCTGACTCTGGACGCTGAACACCGAACGGCAGGTTCTCTCCAGTCACGGGTGATCCAAAGTATGTCTCGTTGACCATGACATCCACGAAAGGCTTCATCACCGTAGGAACGGCACCTTTACCAACAGACTTAAATAGATCTTCAGACTGTCCGAACGACACAGGAGAGAACGATGCCATGAACGAGTTAAACAAGAACATCATGGCCTCGTCAGCTTCACGACCACCGTATGCAGCCTCGGTCGTGGCTGTACCCATGTTGGCGAATACGTTAAATCCGTATGGCATAGGAATCTTGAAGTAGTCCTTTCCGTTGGGGCGCATGATAACCAGGTTGCGCTCCTTGACGTAGTCTGGAATCTTGTCCCAGAATGGCGTACCATCCTCATCCTCGTCAGACATAGCGTACCCAAGCATTGTAAGCATAGAGCTAAACAAAGCCAGGCCAGATGCCATCCACTGAGCAGATGTAATACGCTCGTAGTTCTTTCTGTTTGTTCCGTCAGGCCTCTTCTGAGGACGCAAGTTGACCAGAGATCTACCGAGCCTAGCCGTACCCTGAACAGAGGCGTTGAAGAACAAGTACACTGCGTTGAGGGTTGGACCCCACTCCCCTTGCTTGTTGAAGTTTACAGTAATGTTTTTGGCCAGCTGCGCGGCCTTTTCCCTAGACACACCGTTCTCTCTAGCTGCAATGTAGGATGCAAGCCTGATGCTGTTCTCAAAGGCGTCGTTGATGCCTTCAATAAACTCACCGAAGTTCTTGGCTTTTCCTAGGATCTCTTGAGTCTTGGTCTTGCCCTCAGCGTCACCTGATAGCTCGCTGGCGATCTGGTCGAGTGGCTTAGCGTAGGCCCATCCAGTCTTGCCTCCGTCCTCCTTGAACTCAGCAAAGTACTTCTCGATAGCTGGATCACCTCCACGTTGAACTGCATTCTTGGTGAGCGTCTTGAGTGTCTGTGGTACGAGAGCGAAGATTCTCTTGACAGTCTTGGCGCTGTTGAGCATGCCTCCTTCTATCTCTGCTTCAGCAGACGCATTGAAAAGAGCAGACTGAATATCACGAGAGAAATTAGAGATGACGAACTCAGGGTTCAACGTCGTAAACGACGCACGCAACCACTGTGCTGGTGCTCTCAAGGCCCTAATGAAGGCATTACTCTGTGGGAGGTTCATGCCCCTCAAAGACTCAGCGTAGCTTGGGTCGTTAAAGTAAATGAACTTCTGCCTTCCATTTACACGGACAGCAACCAGTCTGTTGTCTAGCGGGTCTGTAACCGAACTCTCATCAAGAACCCTCCAGACCTTGGGGTTTGGGTTGTCGTTTACAAGATTGTACAGCGTGTTCATAGCCTCGTTTGTACGAGCCTTAATGTGTATGCTTGCGTTCTGAGCTACGATCTGAGCCAGGATGTTGTCGGCCTTAGACTGTCTTCCCTTAGCCCTTCTGGTTGCTGGGCCGAACGTGTTCATGCCAGCGCCACCTGTTGGGTATGGTGACCCTGTGAGCTCGTCTGTTGCCACACCAGCAAGAGGCACGTAGTTTTCGAACATACTCTCAAAGGCATCTACAGTCTCTTGGGTCTCAAGGCCAAACTTAACCATCGTCTTGCGGGTGTCGGCCTGTATGGCTCTAATCTCTTTGACGATAGGATCAATAGCTGTTTTGTTGGTTGAGTTGATAATGGCATCCGCCTCAGCGTTTGTCATGCCACTACCATCCTTGATCTTGCCCTTTGTCCTTTCCTCGATCACAGCGTTACGCTCTTTCGCGTGGAGGGCGTACAAGTAGTCAGAAAGCTCATCAACCTTGATGCCTGCCTTCTTCATCATGGCTGTAATTTCCTCTACTCTTGCATCGAGCTTGGCCAGATCCTCTGCAGCCTTACCGTACATAAGCTCCTCCGCCATTTGGAAGTCCTTGTCTTTGCCCAGCTTCCCTCTCTGGGATTCGATAGCTCTCTGGATAATGAAGATATCGTTGAACTTGTCCTGCAGCCTTCTGATCCACTTGTTCTTCCACTTCTGGAACCCAGTCTCCTCAGACATAGTAAAGGACTCGCCTCTTCTAGACTGCCTGTTTTTTGAGGCAGCCTTTTGATTCTTTTCTTCTACTCTGTGGTCAACAGTTCTGTCGTCGAGAAGAACGGCAGATACACCTCTTGCGGCAGCCCCCTTCTCTTGGGTAAGCCTTTGTTTTTCTTCTGTATCGAAGCGAGGCTCGTATTGCTTTGTGGCCTTGTTGAACTTAGTCGCTGATGGGTATGCGTCACCGAGAGCCACTTGCTCTTCGAAGATGACCATATTACCGTCCTCTTCGGTAAACTCCTTTCCGTAATATTTGTTTGGAACTTCTCCTGGCTCCATGGTGTTAATCATGAACCCGTCGAATGGACCTTTCGTCTTACCCTTTCCGACTGCCTTGGACACTCCGCCTTGGCTGAGAGACCTTACTTCGATGTGATCCAGGTTTGCCTGACCGTCTACTATTCTATACGGAACCTTGACCCCAGCCATAACCGCACCAGCCATCCTGGTATCAGTAAGGTTTGAGTCAGCAAACTTCTGGAAGTAATCCGCAGTGGTTTGGTTAGGCGCCTTCAGCTTGGCAGCAATCTTTTTTGCAACTACGCTCCTAGCGTCAAAGCTTGTGTCAAAACCACCCTCTTCGTTTCTAACTTCTTTCAAAGCCTTGAGAACAATCAACGCCTCTTCTTTTGTAGTTACTTGAGCTCTTGGACGCCCCTTTTTTAGAGAGTTTCTAAACCTGTTTCCAAGAGAGGCATTATCATAAAGAATGCTCCTTGCTGAAGCAAGCTTTCTGTAAAGTGCATTAGAAAGAACACCTCCCTCTTCTACTTGCTGAAGCAATTCATTAACTACATCAGTTGCATTCTCTCCTTTCTCAACGATCTCATCAATGAGCATCTGGAACACGAGAGGGTTGCCTCCGATAGACTCAATCTCAAGGGTAGAAAAGGTAAGCATGACGAAGCCTTTTCTTTCTTTCTCTGGTCTGGCCAAGTCTTCGTCTGCCATTTCTTCGAGTCTTCTCTTCAGGCTTGACGCAAAGTCTATGTCGACGTGGCTGCTAAGGATTGGTACTTCACGGCCACCTATGTTGAACCTTTGATTGAATTGGTTCAACAAACCACTGCCCAACAACTCTGAAGAAACATCATAACCGATGTTCCTTGCAATCACTCCAGCAAAGTCAGATATCTTGGCTAAGACGCCACCTCTTCTGACTGCCATGCCCAAAAACTTTGGAGAAATGGGCTTAGCTTTTCTTCTGTTGAATCTGAGTCTGCTCTGGTTGGTGGAGTCACCGCTAGATGCCATGTGAGCTGGCACCAATCCAGTCATGTTGAACGCAGCCGCAGGGTCCTTCTTGAGTAACTCGTTGACTTCATCCACAGACATTCCTGTGTTCTGTAGTGCTACAAGGTTCTGCTGAGCAACGTCCAGCATCTCCATCTGCTGCTCAGGAGTCTTGTTAAAGAGGTTCTTCTCAGCCCACTCAAACATAGCTTGGCCACGCGCCGCTCTGTCTCCCTTGACGCTTTCATACGTGTCGAAGGGGAATCCTGGGATAAAGACATAACCGCTCGTTCCTGGCATGCCTATGTTGGAAAGAATCCTGTCGGCCTCAGGGCTGAACTCATTCAACCATGCATTTCGAGCCTCGTTGGTAGCCTTGGCCTTTTGAGCTTGTCTGTCGTAAAATCTCTTGGATGCAGCCTGCTTCCCAGTCAAGGCTGCGTCAGAAGATCTTGAGTCAGTTGATGGGTATGGGCGTGGCGGCCTAACCTTGTGTACCCTACCGTCTTCACCGTAGAACACCATGTTTTTGACACGCATGTCACGAGCCCCGTTAGCCGTAATTCTGTTGTACCAGCGTCTGAAGTAGTTGTAGTTCTTGACAAAGACCTTACGAGATCTGTATCTTTCTGCCACCGCCACTTCACCAGCATTTGCAAAGGCATCCTCCTCAAAGAATATCGTGGTGTCATTCAAGTAGGTGAACTCCTTCTTACCCTCCCTTCTTGACATCCGCATTGTGGAGATGTCTTCCGTGCCTCTTGTCAGGGCGTCCTCCTCAGATGTTGTAACTCCTTCTGCGTCAGCAAGTAGCGCGTCTGCTTCTCTTTCAAGGCGGTTACGTCTAGCTTCTGGTGACTCTGTAACGTCTGGTCTTGCTACTTCTACGTCCTGCTCCCCTCTAGTAGCTCTCTTAAAGCTCTCTGCAAACCGCCTGAACTCAGCGTCATTCTTAATCTGCACATCGCTAACATCACCCCCAGCGACGAAGCTAAAGATGTCGTTAATGAGTTTAATAATTCCTTTGCGCTGATTTCTATTCAAGTCAATGGATCCCTCAGCGTAACCGAGAAGGACTTCAACGATAGCTTCTTCTTGCTGTTCTGCCTCAGGCGCGTCAGCGTACTGACGCCTTGCCTTTGCAATCGCAGCCTCAACACCTGTATTTGTTTCTGCAAGCTCATCTAGATACTCAAACAGATTCTGTCTACCCGCAGCATTCTCGCCAAGAATGTCTCTAAATACAGCATGTGCAAACTCCTCTTGAATCTCCCTTGCTGTAGCATCTGGAGCCAAGTGAATAGTGTTTGTTTCTGGATCAAAAAATCCACCGATATCACTATCTTGGTTTTCAGCCTTGCCCGCTTTCTTCAATGATGCTTGAGACCTATGTCTTAGTATCTTGACTCCCTGGTCAGACAGCTTTTTACCATACCCCTTTATTAAGGCGTTTGTAGCCAAGGCTTGATCAACGGTCATTCTTCCATCCTCCCCAACTTGCTCAGGATCAGTAACATCCAGGGCCTGAGCTATGTCAATCTCCTCTGCGTCAAGGCCTTCCTCTGCACGGGCCTGCTGAGCTGGTTCTTCTGCTGGCTCTGGGGTGTCCTCTTCTACAAGGTCTTCTTCGGATCTTGACAGCTCCTCTTCTTCTTGCTTTTGGTTCTCAGGGGCAAACTCGTCTGACTTCTCTGCGCTTTCAATCCTCCTTGTTTCATCTTCCGTGACGTTCTCTGTGGTCACAGTCTGCTCCTCACCCTTGGCGTCGGTGAAGGTAACTTCACTATCATCAACGCTGCTCTCAAACGTAGGCTCTTCTTTTTCAAGTCTCTGCTTTGCAGCAATCAATGACTCGTATCTAGCGGTTAGCTGCTGCTTTTCTTCCTTAGTGAGGTTTGGATCCTTGAGCTTGTTTCCAGTATAAGCAAGGTCTCTGTGAATCTTGAGGAGCTGTCTTCTGGCGCCCTGAGACATCTTAGAGAAAGCTCTCTTGGAGTCACCATCAATCTTCATAAGCTGAAATGAAGCCAGGTCTCTAGCAGCCTGTATCCTTTGTCTTTCTTCCTTGCTTGTAGCATTAGCAAGCTCAGCATCAAGATCGCCTATGGCCTCTACAATATTATTTCTTTCGTTGAGCATAGAGTGGTGGGCCATGTATGTGCCCAGTCCAGACATTACACTTGTAGGTCCTGCACCAAACATACCCGCTAAGCCAGAATCCACAAGTGCATTCCAGTTTATCTCTTGTGGCTTGCGCCCCATAACCAAATCATTGATTATGCTTACAGACTGACCAACAAGCTCAACACCAAACTCCTCTGCAAATTCTTCGCTAACCCCCCTGGAGGTAGCCTTTACTGCCTTCTTTAGTCCAGACCTTCGTGTAAGTTCTTTCAGTTGCTGCTTAGACATCTGCTTCAGCTCAGACAAAGTGGCTGCTTGGGCTGTCTTTCTAGCGCCCCCAACAAAAGCTGCATCGACATTGCTAAATATCTTGCCAAGTGTTGCCTCAGCAACACCAACGATAGAAGACTGCAACATCTTCTCTGCAAAGGTTAAATCCTTTCTGTCGTAAAGGTCCTTGTAGAAAAGAGCAGCAGAGTTGACACCAAGGGCCGTGAAGGTGGCATGATATTGTACATTGGCTCTAGACAATGCTTTCGCTGCGTCTGACGCAGCATCAATAGCTCGTGCGGCACCAGCCTGTTCAGCAGTAAGCAAACCAGCACCCCTGGGCACAGACCTTCCTGCCGCAGCCTTTGCCGTGGCGCCTGCTGTCGCTTGAGCTCCAGCTCTAAGCCTTGCCGCACGTCCGATCGGGATCATATACCCTAGAGCTTGACCAAAGCCTTCAGCAGCCTCGTATGAGGTTCTGTTTAAAAATGCTGACGGAGTGACCTCACCCCTGACCATTGACTGAAAAAGCTCAGACATGCCCAAAGAAGCTTCTTGATCAGACAGCCCTCTTTGCATCAACCTCATTTTGCGTTCTTGAGCGATTGCATCATTGAGCTTTCTTGAAGCCTGCATCTTAGCCTTGATCTTGGCCCTTCCTTTCCTAAAGTCGTTTTCAGATCCCAGACCCAGGGCCTCCATGCCGTCATAGTACATGCTGGGCAGGCCTATTGTTGCGGACTCAATAATGGGAAGCACAAACTTTTTGGTGAGACCCTGAATCACACCCTCTATACCAGCGCCATGATCTTCTCCAAGAATATACTTGTCAAGCTTGTCGCTTCTTTCAAGCATATCCTGAGCCATGTCATCTACCTCCCTAACATACCCACCATAGTCAGAGCTCTCAAAGTCAATGTTTTGTCTAACGAGAGACTCTCGCATCGCCTGCTTAAAGTCTACGTCAGAGTCTGGGTTGAATGAAGAGGGTAGACCAAACTGAGCGTTGATTCTGTTGCGCTCTTCGATCTGCTTTCTTTTATTCTCTTCAATGCTTCCAAAGATGTTCATTTGAACATCAGACAAATCGTCATCAAGAGACTGTACCTCTGGTGCGTACATCCCCTGCTCAGTTAGCTCCCTAGATATTGCGTTGTACTTGCTTACGTCCTTGTCTTGAAATGCTCTGTACAACTCTCCAGCAAGCTGGTGCTGAGAGTAGACGTCATACATATCCTTATCGCTCTGATAGGACTGATATCTAAGCTCTACATCCTCACCACGCATCATGGCGCTGTCAATATCCTTGGGAAGGGCGATAGGAGTCAGCGGATCGTCCAGCGCACCAGACTCTTGCATGATCTTGGCGTACTGCGGGATAGCGATAGAAGTAATCTCACCTGTATCTTCGTCAGTAGTTGACAACTCAAGCTCTTTGACTTGCTTGTCAAGCTCAGGGGACGCAGGTGTAGCTCTCTCTGACTGAGCAGACAAGGCTTCAATCCTATTCTCTTCTTCGCTTCTTCTCTGTTGATCAGCTATATGAAGCTGGCGTTGCTCCTCGTAGCGCGAAGCCATCTCCTCTTCAACCTGCTCAGGGTTGTACCCTCTCTTAGCAAGGATGCGGTAGGCAGATTCAGGCTCAGTCCCGTTCTTACGGAAGTCCTCCATAATAGTTGGGAGGTCCGTTTCTTCGAAATACCTAGTCAGATCATCCTGTGGGACATCTGGCTGGATTGTGAGGTCATCACGAGTAACCTCACCAAGGGTAAGTCTGTTGTTTTCTTCACTCATTTCAGGCCTTAATTTACGGCAACATCGTCAGACCCAGCGCGGCCCGAAGTCCTTTCTGCGTAAGACGGAAGAGGATCAAGGTTGTATGTTCTTGTGATCACTGCAGCAGCGTCTTCGACTCTCTTCAGGTTACCAGGAAGGATTCTGCCAACGTCAAGCTTGTATTGAATCACAGCATCACCAAAGTCTCTAGACTTTCCTGAAGTGTTTATTTGATCTATTAAGTCGGTTCTGTTATTTTCCTCAGCCCACTTCCTAAACTCTGGCTTCATTCCCTCTGCCAGGCCTGACCAATAAGTCATATATTTATTTGCAACCTCTCTCCAGTCGTTTGGATCGTTTGTCTTTGTTGCTTTGTTTACTGCCGCAAGAGTCTTTGGCCCCTGGACATTAAAGTGAACTCCAGCCACCACTCTTTGAACTTCTGTTGGGAGTTTTTTAAACCTGTCTTCAGGAATAATTTTGTAAATTCCTGGGAGTTCTTTTTCAGCCTGTCTGGCTGTAATTTCATTAAGGTCTTTTTGGCTAAGACCGAGACCATCTTCGAGCAATTTACCTTCAGACTGAAGCTTTTTAAGTGCATCTTGAGCCTTCTGCCCCTTAAGACCCTTCAACTTTTCAAGTTCTTTAAAGTCTTCTGGCTTCAAGTAATCCTTCAGGATATCAAGCTTTTCATCAGCTCCTTCTGCGCCACTTCCAATATCAAGCCCAGCAATAGTAACACCGCTGTTCATGCTTCCTGCAGGAACATTGATTTGCAGGTCTGGGCTATAGCCTTCGTAAGACCCGATACCCCCGTCTTGAGACCCAGCTCCAGCACCCACTAAATTCATAGCCAGCTCGCTAACCCTTGATTCACCAGGCTCTGATGGAGCTGTTCTAGCTACTGGACTTCTTTCAAGTGCTGGGTTTGGAACTTCACCAGCTGGCCTAGCTTCAGGTGCATCAACACCAGCAATAGGAGTAAGGCCAGGTACTGGCACACCTCTTCTGTCTGTCACGACAATGTCACCGTTCTCATTCCTTCTGGCACCAACCCCGTCAGCACCTCTTCTTACAGCCTCGTCAAGAGCTCTATCGAGTCTGTCCTGCATAGTCGGGGACAAGGAATCTCTGAGATCTGCTACTTGATCTTCAGGAACTTGAACTGGTGTTGATGTTGTTCTAGCGCTTCTTCTGGCCTCTTCGGCAGCAGCCTCAGCTCTTGCTTCAGGGCCTTGATATCCAAATGCCCTTCCTATAGGGTTGTTAAAAAACGTGTCTGCCACATTCTGCCTAGTTTCAGAGCGGACTCTATCTTCTCTTTCTTGTCTTGTTTCAACAGTGTTTTCAAAAGGCCTTAGCTCATCTGAGACACCACCCTGTGATTCCTGAGCAAACACATTTGTTATGTACTCCCCAAACTCGCCTCCAGAGATATTATCCATTCTACCCTGAAGAGACTCCATTCTTTTGACAAGATTCATGTAGGCCTGATCTGAGCCTGTTGATCTGG
>CEOE01005667.1_pt1 | contig 12873 bp, 8 predicted proteins | sample 530211 | NCBI WGS metagenome assembly CEOE01 (sample SAMEA2619779, study PRJEB7988) | marine metagenome | isolation source: saline water (ENVO:00002010), including
AGGGTTTACTGTAGATTTCGGAAAAGTCTACTGTAGCCCCTGTTTTTTCAGGGTATTCCAAAATCTATTCAATTGACTGGTTTTCAACGTGTTGAATACCCAAAAACAAACGTGATGGCGCAATCTGCGCATCACCCTCTTGCTATTCCATTTCGTCCCGCTCGCGGGACAAAATTCCATACAATCTGCTTCCTGCCCAGATTGCCATTTCAGGGAAAATAATTTTCCGATATGCTATTTTTCGATGTACAGGATTATCGGCGAAAGTCAAAAATTGGATAATCCCGTTTAAAATTTTGGTGCTGAATTTCAGCGAAGTAAAGATACTGTTTTCAACCTTTTGGGCATAGAAAAAGCCCTCATTTAATAAGGGCTTGTTTGGTGTTATTTGGTGTTTCAAATATTGAATACAAAGGTATAGGAATAGAGGTTCCGTATGGCTTCCTCGTCAAGCATCCTGTCCAAATTGGTATGGTGCTTGGTGGCGTAGTCCATCAAATCCTTGCCGTATTTCCTTTTCACATCTTCCTTGGAATCGGCAAGCAACCGCTCTTGGGTCTCTTCGCTCAAATCGGTAAAATTCAGATAAATCATAACATCCCAATTTTAATATTAGCTTGGTAACATCAGCGTATCGTTTACGAAGAACAACCGCAGTTCGTCCAACGGAAAATCGGTAACGCCATAACCGTGCCTTTCCAATACGTTGTCATTTCCATCGCTGTAAGTGATTTCGGCTTCATAGCCTGAAGTTTCCTGTTTTTCCATTGACAAGCGTTTGAAGTCTATGGTTACCCATCGGCTTCGGTGCTTCAAACTTTTGGCAATCACGGATGCATCGGTAATCAACCAATAGCAGTCCGCCACGCTCGCCAAATATTTCAGCCCGTCCGTGTATCGGGTTCTTAATAGCGGAATGAAATAGTACATTTCCGTTCCCGTAAAGTATCGCAGTTCCGCTTGGATTTTGTTAACTTATGTGTTCATTGTTCTAAAATTTTATATTTGGATAATGAAAAGAGGGCACACACTAATTGAAAACTGGTTTAAGTGCCCTCTTTCTTTTTTGATGTTACTTGTCGCCTTTGCTTCCCAACAATAGGACTTCATCGGCTACCACTTCGGTTACGTAGCGTTGGTTGCCATCATCGGTGGTGTAGGTTCTAGTTTTCAATTTCCCCATGATGCCCACTTCCTTGCCTTTTTCGACATATTTTTCAACAATTTCGGCGGTCTTTCCCCAAGCGACAATGGTATGCCAATTGGTGTCCGTTTGCTTTTCGCCTTTGCCATCCTTGTAATACTCATTGGTCGCCAATGAAAAGCGAGCTACTTTCTTTCCGCTTTCAAGGTTCGTAATGGTCGGTTCTTGTCCAACGTTCCCGATTAACTGTACATGATTTTTAATAGTACTCATAACTTAAAGATTTAAAAGATTAATAATTTCCCTTTTCAATTGTGATTAAATTTTAAGGGGTGTTTGTTTGATTTCATTCGTGCGTAGCACAATGGATAAAGTGGGTTTTGTCAAGACTTTCGGTGAAAAATCAGGAGTGTCTGCGACGTAGTAAATCCCTTGGGATTTCAAGGAAGTAGAAACCTTGTTTTTTGCCAGAACCTGTCTTGGTCTTGACAAGTTCCATAGGGGCATTAACAATTCTTTTAGACCATTTGCAAGGAAGCGTACGGGAAGTTAAGCGCGTGCGGCAAATAGGGTTTAAATTAGAATTGGTTATGTCCTGCCTGCTTTTCGATGCCCCGAAAAGCAACAAAGGCTTTATCCATTATAAACCCCTTAAAATGTGTAAGACAGTGCTTCGGTTTTCCGTTGGGAAGCGGACTCAATCCTCTTTTTAGCTCGAAAATGAAGCGTTCCTTCCCAGTCTGAGATTTTTCAGGGCGGGAAGGGCTAGCGGAATGGAAAGCTAAAAACGGGGATTGTGTCTAAGATTTTTAGTGAAGCTCTTTTCCTGGAATGAAGTACAACGAAATGGAAGGGAATGTGCTGAGCGGGTTATAGGAAAAGTATAGTAGATTCATTATTTTTATTCTTTGAAAGTCTAATGGTATCATTTGCAATCAAATGGACCGTCAAAAATTCGGTCAACAGATTTTTAAAGCAAGGTTAAAACCCATAAAATAGGGTGATTGAGGAAGTAGGTTTAAATACTGTCGAGGTCACTAAATGGTATTTTCTACAAATCGAGTAGGGAGTCCCATTTTTTTATTTCCTTCAAATTGCCTGAAAACGAACGGATTGCACCAAATATCTCATTGACCCGAAAAGTTTGAACCAGCTTATTTTTGAAATCATACCTAAATCCGTCTGGGAAGACCATATATTGGATGACCCGTTAAGTTTCCAAATCCCCTAACTTACACAATTACCGTAAGTTACAAGCATAATCAAGCGTCATTTTCACCGATTTTTTGAAGTTTGAACTATTTATTCCCTCATTGCTCAATCTTGCCTCCAATTCCCTTTGCTTTGTCTTAAGTTCCGGCATAAAAAGGTCGTACTGTTACCTTGTAATCTTGTTCAGTACCACATACCTTCTTTCCAAAGTGTTTATCTGTTCTTCGAGCTTTGCCAATTCACAGGTCAACCGCTTTTGGTCCTGGAGTGTTTCTTGGTTTTTATCGATCAATGTGTCGTGGATAATATCCGTCAGGGGTTCGATATACTTTTGTCAGCTAAGGTATAATTGCCCAACAAATTCAAAAACTCTTCATGGAGCTTTTTGAAACTCTTGTTTTCCTTGCTGCCCTTACATCTGTTCTTATATTTTTCCTCACGGTAAATCCAGTATAAGGTGTTCCACAGACCGAAGACCTTACAAACATTTTCATTGGCAGGTTTTCATCCTCAAAAGAATACCTTCTGAGAGATTCACCCACGTGAAGTAAATTATGGAGTTTAAGAAAGACCTCTTTTGATATGAGGTCCTCATGCTTTCCTTGGAGCACATGATTATATAAATGATCATACATTTGTACTTAGCCCTGCACCGTATTGACACCTAAATCCCATCCTGACCGCTGCATATCCTTTTTTTTCAAGGGTTAAAATGGCCCAAGAACATGATACCCAAATGTAATTCAATATTAAGTAATTGAGATTATACGATTAGGAACATTGGAAATCCTAAGAGATTTCCGATCCTTTATTCTTTTTCCCTTTCCACAAAAGAGCGCCTGACAGGGCGCCGCCTTCCATGACCAAAACACAATGGCTTCTTGTAGGGAAACAACCAATTTAACGGAATGGAGTAATCTTTTTGGTAGCGATCCAGAGGATGTTGATATCAAATTGGGAACAAACACACTTTTTTTTCATACTCCTATACTGTGACATTCCTGGATGAGCCGGATGGTTGAGGCCACCAAAAAGCGAAAATTTGAGCCATTCAATATTTGGTGGTAATGATTTGAAATTCAGATTTTTGTGTTGTGATAGAAGGTGCTCAATTTATCCGGGGAGAGTAATATAGTAGGTCCGGCGTTTCCACTATGTAAATGTATAAAATAATATGATTCCCCTTTTCACACAGTATTAAAAGATTCGTTCTAAATCAAACTAAAGTAATACCCTATATTTGGTTACAAAACCCACTTAAAATGAATCCACAATCTTCAATAAAAACCCTTACAATAGATGACTTGGTGGGAATCATTGGAGATATACCACAGGAAGAAAATGGATTACATGTTCATTTATCAAAAAATAAGTTTAAAGAAATCCCTATAAGTTATCCTTTTAGAGGAAATTCGTATGCTTTTTTATTGGTGGTTAAAGGAAGTTTGAAAATCCAATTTAATTTATTGGGATATACTATAAAAAATGCTGAGATAATAGTCGTAAATCCACAAACGGTCACTCATGTTCAAGAAATGAGTAAAAACCTTGAAATCGTCATCATTAATTTTAATGTTGATTTTGTGTTGAGAGGCGCTATTGGTAAAAATGACATTGATACTTTAGATATTTTTACAGCCAATAGTATTCCTAAATTAAAATTGTCCAAGGAGGATTTACAAACGTTTATTTCTGTTTCAAAATTTTTGGAAAGAAAAAATAATCGACTTGGAAAAAACAACCCATATAATAGTGAAATAATAACGCACTGTTTTAACTTATTAGTGTATCAATATGCTTCATTGTTAAAGATCAAGTTTCCTAATTTAGAGGCAGATTTAACCAGGCAAGAAAAGCTGGCCCTTCGTTTTTTGAAACTGTTAAACGAAAATTTTAAGCAAGAACGAACGGTTCAATTTTACGCGGATATTTTATGTTTAACACCTGGATATTTATCTAAGGTTTTAAAAACTGTTTCAAAAAAAACAGCAGGACAGTTAATTGATGAGGCAGTAATAATGGAGTCCAAACTACTCTTAAAAAATCAAACCCTGTCCATTTCAGAAGTTGCGGACGAACTTCAATTCAGCGACCAATCCTTCTTTGGTAAATATTTCAAAAAGCATACTGGTCATTCGCCTTCAAAGTTCAGGAAAATTAAGTTTAAAAAGTTAGGTTTAGACCAATAAACATACTTTATAGCCCATATCTTTTAGCTTTTTTCTTGTTTTTTTACTATAAAATAACCGATTTTGACCAATACTTTCCTTTTGTAGACCTGTTGTAATTATAGCAATAGTAGGAATTTTGTCCCCTATTATTATAAAATTATAGCAGTAAATATGAAGCAAATTATCACCTTAACAACTTTGGCTTTATTAGTAATAGGTTGTTCAGAAAAAAAGGAAACTGTAAAAGAAGTTGCGATTCCAAAGGTCACTGTTAAAAAAATTAAGGCAACAGAAGAAAAGGAATCCCTAACCTATAGTGGAACCATTGAAGCGGACAATACCGTGTCTTTGGGCTTCTCCGTTCCGGGCAGGATTTCAAAAGTTAATGTTCAAGAAGGGCAAAAAGTAAAAAGAGGGCAGTTACTGGCATCTATAGACCAAACTACCTATAAAAATGCATTCGATATAGCAAATGCCGGCTTGGAACAAGCAAATGACAACTTCAAAAGATTAAGTGGTTTATATGAAAAAGGTAGTTTGCCCGAACGCGATTTTATTGCGGTTAAAGTAGCTGTAGCTCAAGCTAACGCAAACAAAAATTTAGCCGCAAAAAATTTAACAGACACTAAGCTTTACGCCCCTTTCTCTGGGATTATTACAGCTAAAATGACAGAAATGGGAGCCACGGCAGCCCCTGGCGTTCCTGCTTTTACGGTAATGAAAACAGATAAAGTATATGCTAAGGCCTCTATTGCTGAATCTGAAATATCCAAACTTAAAATGGGTACAGATGCTGAGGTTGAAATCGCTTCATTAAATGAAACTTTCAATGGTAAAGTAGCTATTATAAATCCAAGTGCAGATGCTATAACCAGAACTTTTAATGTAAAAGTTCGTCTTGACAATAAAGACGATAAACTATTACCGGGAATGATTAGTAAACTAAAAATCAATACCGGTAACACCGTAAATGTTATTACAGTTCCTTCAGAAAGTGTGGTAAGAGATGCCAACGATATCCTGTATGTATTTGTCGTCAAAGAAAATAAAGCCATTAAAAAAAGAGTATCCCTAGGGAGTTTTAAAGGAAATGAAGTCATCGTAACCAATGGCTTGTCAATTGGTGATGCCGTTGTAATTGCAGGAAACAAAAATTTAAAAGACGGGCAAACAGTGTCTCTATAAAAGAACTGAATAAGATGATGAAAAAAGTAAAAATAAACTTTATAGAGGCTGCAATGAAATACCGTCAGGTAACCATTGTACTTACCCTATTGTTAATGATTTTGGGGATATATTCTTTGGCTACTATGGCTCGAAGTGAAGACCCGTTAATTACCGTTCGTAAAGGTTTGGTAATAGCCGCATATCCTGGTGCAGATGAGTTACAGGTAGAACAACAATTAACCAATCAGATAGAGCAGTTTTTATTTGGTTTTGAGGAGGTTAGAAAGGAAAAAACAATCTCGGAAACCAAAGAAGGACAAGTTGTTATTACGGTAGAATTAAATGAAAATGTAAAAGATACTGATGGTTTTTGGGCGACTTTACAACATGGTTTAAATACTACATTTAGGCAAAATTACACCTTGCCACAAGGTATGATAGGTCCTATTGTTAATAGTGACTTTGGTGATGTGGTTGCACAAATGATAACCGTTTCCGCACCTGGACGTAGTTATGCGGAAATTGAAACCTATTTGGATGAATTAGAAGATGGTTTAAAAACAATTAACGAAACCTCAAAAATAAAGCGCTACGGGGGTCAAAAACAACAAATTTATGTAACGGTTCAAGATGAAAAAATGAAACAGTACGGTTTCGATTTTTCAACGATTGCCCAAGTTATCCAAGGGCAAAATAATACCGGTTATTCAGGAGGAATTACGTTAGAAAATGCTGAAGTATCTGTTTTTGCAAAAAATCAATATAAGAATGAAGCTGATTTAGGCAATCAAATTGTATACAGCAGTCCAGATGGTAAAGTAGTTCGCTTAAAAGATGTGGCATCTATTGAACGTCGTTACGAGGAAGTGTCAAGCTATATAAAAGTAGGTGATCAAAAAGTAATGATGCTGACGGTAGAGATGCAACCAGGTAATAACATCGTTCAATTTGGAGAGAAAATATCAGAAAAAATCGATGAAGTAAAAAAGCAATTACCCCAAGATGTCCAGGTGGCTACCATTGTAGATCAGCCTACCGTGGTAAAAGGGAGTATTAGCCACTTCATGCTGGAATTTGTTATAGCAATCGTGGCCGTAATTATTGTAGTCATTCTATTGTTGCCATTTAGGGTAGCGATAGTTTCTGCGGTGGCATGCCCTATAGCTATTGTTATAACATTTGGAGCTTTAAATGTTATTGGTACAGAAATTCATCAGGTAACATTGGCGGCTTTAATCATAGTATTGGGTATGGTGGTAGATAATGCCATTGTAGTTGTAGATAATTATATAGAAAAATTGGATGAGGGAGAAGACCGATGGACAGCTGCCTGGCAAAGTGCCACACAATTAATGGTGCCAATTTTTACCGCAACAATGGCCATTATTTTTGCTTTTTTACCCTTGGCTTTTTTCTTAAATGGCTTAGCTAAAGAGTTTATACAAGCCTTACCCATAGCTGTAGCAGTTGCGCTATTTGCATCATTGTTAGTCGCCTTATTGCTAACGCCCTATATGTGTTATGTCTTTATTAAAAAAGGATTAAAACATAAGGTAAGTGATGGAAATAAAAAAAGCATGTTAGACAGGTTACAACATGTATTTAACAATGCTTTAGATTATAGTTTTAAATGGCCAAAGGCCACCTTATTTATTGGTTTTTTATCGGTGGTATTGGCAATTATAGTAGCCATGGGCTTGGACCAGGAATTGTTCCCCAATACCGAAAGAAACCAGTTTAATATAGAAGTTTGGTTACCTAATGGAGGAAATTTAAATCAAACTGAAGATGTAGTAAAACGTCTTGAGAATGAAATAGAAAAAGACGAAAGGGTTTTAGGTGTGGCAAGTTTTGTGGGTACCAGTTCCCCAAGATTTCATTCTACGTATGCGCCAGAATTTCCCCGAAAAAACTTTGCCCAAATATTTATAACCACAAGCGGTAAAGAAGCTACACAAGAATTGGTAGATGCGTACATTAAAAAATTCGAGGGCTTTGTTCCGGATGGTTATATACGTATAAGACAACTGTCCATGAAAGACACCCCTGCACCTATTGAAGTAAGAATTGTGGGTGCGGATTTAAACAAGCAAAAACAAGTAGCGGAGCAAGTAACAACAATTTTAGAAAAGACGCCCGGCACAAATTGGGTAAGAACATCCTATCAAGATGATTATTATGGCGTAAAAGTAAATCTAAACGACGATAAGGCAAATCGTTTAGGAGTAACAAATGCTATGGTTTCTCAAACTTTGGGAGCGGGCTTAAAAGGGTATCCTGTATCTACATTATATGAAGGAGATAAAGCTATAGATATTCTCTTGCGTTTGGACGCAGAAAATCGGGAGAATTTTAACGATTTGGCAGCTTTAAACATACCTACGGTATTTGGGACAAAAGTGACTTTAAAAGAGGTGGCAGACATTACTCCTGAATGGCATACAGGAGCCATAACACATAGAAATGGCTTAAGGACATTAACAGTTCGCACAGAAGCTCAATTGGGTATAAAGGCAGCTACCATACAAAATGAAATCATGCCTCAAATTGATGCATTGGCATTGCCAGATGGAATTTCAATTAACTATGGAGGGGAGTATGAAAGTACCAATGAAACCGCACCCCATATGATGGCTTCTTTGGGCATAAGTTTAATACTCATCTTTTTAGTGCTCTTATTTCAATTTAAAGATTTTACCAAAGTATTGATTGTGCTGGCAACATTTCCATTGAGTTTATTAGGAGCGTTCTTAGGGCTATTATTTACAGGTAACCCCATTGGTTTTACAGCATTTATGGGAATTATCAGTCTCATAGGGATTGTAGTGAGAAACGGAATTATTTTGGTGGATTATGCAGATGAGTTGGTGTTGGTACATGGTTATACCGTAAAAGCAGCAGCTAAAGCATCAGGTAAAAGACGAATGCGTCCCATCTTTTTAACATCTGCAGCAGCAGCAATAGGCGTTGTACCTATGATTATAGGCAAATCACCATTATGGGCACCTTTGGGAAGTGTGCTAGCCGTTGGTTTAATAGTTTCCATGGTGTTGACCTTATTTATAGTGCCCATCCTTTATTACAAATTTGTCAACCCACAACCAGATGAAGCACACCCTCATCCTAATGCAGAAGTATTTGAACCCATTTTGTATAAGCCTAAAAAGAAAAATAGAACACTTCGCAAATTGGAAGTGATGAAGCATAAACTAAAAAAACGAATCAAGAAATAAAAAGAAAGACTATAGAGCTACTGTTTAAAAAGATTAATCGCAATTAATCTAATCAAATAATCCCCCTTTTTGAATAGGCAGTAGTTTCTATAGTTCTTTTGGAAAAAAATAAAATGAATTATGAGTACATATAAATATACGCTATCGGTAGTTTTTTTGCTGGTTTTTGCCTCTTTTCAGCAAGCCATAGCCCAAGATCGGTTATTGAGTATAGAAGAAGCAAAATCAATGGCCTTATCCAATAATAAAAAAATTAAAAAAGCAGATAAAACTATTGAAGCCAGCAAGGCTAAAAAGGCATCGGTTTATGCATCAAATAAACCCTTTGTGGAGGCAAGTGCTATGGGAGTTCATGTTGGAGACCCATTAAATACACTACTACCAGAGTTTTTTGCCAATGCATCTTTAGGCGTAACCCAAGTAATTTATGCAGGTGGCAAAATAAACACGGCTAAAAAAATGAGTGCTACAGCAGTGGATTTGTATACTTCACAAAAAGAATTAACCGATAGCGAAGTGCTTTTGGAGGTTGAAACAACGTATTGGCAACTAATAAATGTAAAAAGTAAAGTTGAACTGGCTAATACATATATAGCGCTATTAACAGAACTATTAAAAGATTTAACCAATTCATACAATGCTGGCATTATATATAAGAACGATGTTTTGCGTGTTCAAGTGCAACTGAACCAAGCAGAACTGGATTTAACAAAGGCAAACGATGGGCTAAAACTGCTAAAGCTTAAGATGGCACAATTAACCGGTATGTCCAACATCGATTTTTTTGTAAAAGATACTATTGGTAATGATGTTGTTTTATTGGAAGAGGTGTCGCCATCAATGGCTATTGTGAATAGACCCGAAGTAAAAATGCTTAAAAGCGCTATTGAAATTGAAGAATTACAATCTAAAGTTTTAGAAGCAGACAGAAAGCCGACAATTGGACTGAATGTAAGTGGAGTCTATGCCAACGGTAAACAAGTTAATTTCACGGACGGAAGTGATGATTTGACCTCTTATTACGGCTTGTTGAATGTCAATATACCCATATTTGATTGGGGAAGCAGAAAGCAAAAAGTGAAGGAGCAAGACTTCAAAATTGAAGCACAAAAATTAGAATTGGAAGAGACAGAAGAATTGGTGGCACTTCAAATTCAAAATGCCTATTTAGAGCTTCAACAGTCCATACAAAAAGTTGACATCTCCACAGAATCATTGCAACAAGCCGACGAAAATTTAAGATTAAATCAAGATAGATTCGATGCAGGAACCGTAACCGGAAAAGATGTTTTAGAAGCCCAGGTACTTTGGCAGAAAGCCCATTCAGACGTTAGCGATGCTAAGGCGAATCATAGAATAAGTAAAGCCAATTATAAAAAAGTAATTGGAGATTTTAAATAAATACAGAGTAACCTTAAAAGCACATACAATGGTAAAAAATATCCGTTTTTTAAATTTTCATTATGCGAAACAATAGTAAAAATATCATTTTAGAACGGTCTGCCAATATGTTTTTCAATTATGGAATTCAAAATATCTCAATGGATGATATTGCAAAAAAATGTGGAGTATCTAAAAAAACAATTTATAAATATTTTGAAAATAAAGATGATTTAGTACATCAAGTTATAGGAGTGCAGCTAAAAGAACTAAAAGAAGAAATTTTTAAAAATAAACAAGTAAGCGAGAACGCATTAAAAGAATTAATACTTTTTTTTGACTATATAAAAGAGCTTTCCTTTAAGATATCTGCTTCCTTTGGTAAGGAATTAAAAAAATACTACCCAACAATTTTCTTAGAAGTTATAAAACACAAAAACACTATAATAACCCATTTTCTTATAGAAAATATCAGCAAGGGCAAAGAAGAAGGATTTTATAAAATGGATATAAACACAGAAGAATTTTGTGAATCTTTTAATGATATTTCTAAAATTATTTTTCTGGATGGATTCGTCAATCCAGAAATAAACCAAAATGTACTTAAGTTTTTAAACTCATTGTTTTTGCATAGGTTGGTGTCGGTAAAAGGGTTAAAAACGTTAAATGAGCTTACTAAAAACAAAACTATTTGAGTTAAAAAATATGTAAATCTTTAAAGAATGTTCACCAGTTGGATGAACCGGATGGTTGTGACCTCCGAAAACGGAATATTCGAGCCATGCAATATTTGGTTTTAGTGATTTGAAAGTCAGATTTTTGTATTATGATGGAAGGTGCTTAATTTAATCCGGCGAGAGTGCTATACTAGGTGCGGCGTTTCCATATCTAGCCGAGACCTCGCTGTCCCTTCTATTCTAGCTCTTATTAATTATAGTGAAACTACTATATGTATAAATAATAGATAATACGCTCGTAAACATACGAGCCGAGACCGTTAGCGGTAACGCCAAAAAAATAAAACGTCACACCTACAATGAAAGATAATGACATTATGAGAATTTCAAGACTGGCTGCAATTTTAACCCAACTGCAAACACAGAATGTTTCGGTTGGACAGAATCCTGAAAATTCATCAAACAAAATTAAAGTTTAATCCTCATACGCTCATATTACAGGAGTATTTGGCTGAAAAAGAAAAAAAATTCAAGACTCCTGACATACCGTTGTCATGATCTGAAATTACTTTTGGTTGTTGTCCCTGACCTCGAAGGTCACATAATTTCCCTTCTGGTCATTGGCCTTTTTGTTTCCCAACAGTCCCGAAAGATTGTTCCTGAGCTGTTGGATATCCTCCAAGATCCTTAACCTTTTCTTCTTTGATTTCATGTGAATGGATTTATTGCGCTGTGGTTGTCTTTTGTTCCGAAAGCAGTTTTCTGACCGTGTCCAGGAACTCCATTTCCTCATGGGGGATCAGATCTAGGATATATCCAAGCACCTCACTTACATTGTGGTGGGGTCGGGCAACTGCTCGCGTAGGGATATATTCATTTTCCAAAGCCACGATACAGACCTTGATCAAATTGGACATCATAAAGGAGGTTTCCTCATACCCCTCGGTTATAAGTTGGATGCCGTACAATCCCTTTTCAGGGAGATAGGGCTTCAGGGCATGGAAATGCATTTTTTCCAGTTCTTTTAACTCATTAAAAAATGATTCTTTATCATTGTTTTCTATGTTCTCCGTTACCTTCGGGAAAGCTTTCTTAGAATCCTTTCCGATTCCATCGATTTGGGCCTTGCACTCATCAAGATGCCTTTGGAAAATGGACTCTACTTCTTTGATGAAATCCTTCATTTGTTTTTGGATGGCCTTGGTCTGTAGCTTTGTAATCTCGAACTCGGTACCGTAACGGGCAACGCTATAGGCATGTTCCAATAGGAGCAAAAGTTCATTGTTTTCCGTTCCGGAAGGTTCCACAAAGGGTTGGAGGGTGGGAAAGTAGTGTTTGCAGTAATTGATGTGGCTGATGATGCTATGGGTCACCATGCCCTTTCCGATGCACATCTGTTCGATGAACCTGAACGCAAGCTCAAAGGCCTGGTGCATGTTGAAGGTGGCAATGGCATAATCCCCTTCCTTTATAAGTATCTCCGCAATATTGGCAAAGGCATTTACTTTTGCTATTTCAGATTTGTAATAGCGGGAAGCCCGCTTCATGAGGTTCCGGTATGCCATGGTCGAAAAATCCATAATGTTCTCCCCTTCGGGATGGGCGAAGATGTTTTCCCCGAGACAGCAATGTTCCAGGAAATAGAGCGAACCCCTTTCAAGGCCGGTTTCGGATTGGCTCTCCGTGTAGACCCTTATCCTGAAATCGGGGTGCTTCTTTGCTTTCTTTGCAACTAGTGAACGGATTTCGTTGGGCAACGGGTCATTGTTGACGTCCACGAAAAGGGTCAGGAAATAATATTCGGTATTTCCCTCATTTTGTTTTCTGGACAGGAAGGCCCTGTCTATGGTAATGATGTTCAGGATGCCATTGAGCAGTTCGGACAGCTC
>CEOE01012979.1_pt1 | contig 12831 bp, 17 predicted proteins | sample 530211 | NCBI WGS metagenome assembly CEOE01 (sample SAMEA2619779, study PRJEB7988) | marine metagenome | isolation source: saline water (ENVO:00002010), including
GAGCACAAGGGGTAGGTGGTAAACCTACAAACGTAAAAACTGTTTTGAAAAGAGATCAAGGTGGAAATGTAAAAATACCAAGAGCTAAAGGGAAATTAGGATTTAATTTATTTCAAGTCTCAGGTCCACCCCCAGACCCTAATTTAGCAAATTTAGAAAAAAATATTAGGATGTCTAAAGCAAAAATAAACCCTGAATTAAACTATAGCACCCTTTACAAAAAGGGCGAGTTGAATGTAAGTATTAACCAAGATAGAATAAGAGTAGGATTTAAAAAGAGGTTTTAATTATGGCAACATCAGGATCAACATCATTTAATTTAAATATTGACGAGGTTATAGATGAAGGCTTCGAAAGATGTGGTGGGATAAGACCAAGCACAGGTTATGATTTAAAAACAGCAAGAAGATCATTAAACTTATTATTTTCTGATTGGGGAAATAGAGGGATACATCTTTGGAAAGTTGAATTGAACGAACAAGCATTAACAGCAGGCACAGCTACTTATAGTGTCGCTGCCAGTGTAAGTGATGTTTTAGAAGCTTACATATCAACTACAGCTGCTGCGGGTGATAATGCTAACACACAAGATGTAGCGCTTACAAAAATAGATAGATCTGCTTATTCAGCCTTACCTAATAAACTAGCCAGAGGTCAACCATCACAATATTATGTTGATAGACAAGTAACTCCAAAAATAAGTTTATATGTTGCACCTGATGCATCCACTTATACAACTTTGAAGTTTTACACGATTAATAGAATTGAAGACGCAACAGCTTATAACGATCAACAAGCTGATGTAGTTTATAGGTTTTTACCATGTATGTGTGCAGGTCTAGCTTATTATTTAGCTATGAAAAAAGCACCTGAAAGACTTGAAGCAATGAAGTTAATTTACGAAGATGAAATGAAAAGAGCTTTGGAAGAAGACGGGCAGAGAACATCATTATATATCTCACCTCAGTCGTACTTTCCAAATGTATCATAATGGCTAAATACGCAAATGGAAATAGATCATTAGCAATATCTGATAGAAGTGGATTAGCTTTCCCATATCAAGAAATGGTTACAGAATGGAATGGTTCGTTTGTGCATATATCTGAATATGATCCTAAACAACCACAAATTAGAAGAAAAAGAAATGTAGCTGATGCTATAGCTCTCAGAAAAGTAAGACCTCAAAGATTTCAACAACCTCAAACAGTTGCAAGTAATGATGTAACATTAGCTGATTCTGGTGGAACTTCAGTGGGTGTAGCAAATTTAACATTACCAGGTTCTTTTGCATTTAAAACACAAGATTTTAAAATTACAAGAGATGGAGTTACATCTATATTACAAAGTATGATTCCAGAAGATCCTGCATTACAAAACAGAAGAAGAGAATTATCATCATTGATAGGAATAGTAGGGGTGAGTATTACATAATGGCTATTACACACTCAGATTTTTTAACACAAGTACGAAACTTTACAGAAGTAGATAGTAATGTTTTATCTGATACTATTCTAGATCAATTTATAAGAAACGTAGAATTAGAAATAGCAGGACAAGTTGATTATGATGATCTAAGAAAATACGTAACATCAAATTTCACTATTAATAACAGATATGTTATTTTACCAGCTGACTGCATTTTGATTAGATCTGTACAACACATTGCATCTAATGGAAATAGGACTTTTTTAGAACGAAGAGACACAAGTTTTATATCTGAATTTAATCCAACAAATGCGACAGGCACACCTAAATACTGGGCTAATTGGGAAGACAATGTTCAACAAGGCCCTGTTATATTAGTTGCTCCTACACCATCTGCAGCTGATACGGTTCAGGTTAATTTTATTAAAGATCCACCTCATTTTGATAGTTCGACTAGCACCACACTTTCAAAACAACATGAACAGCTTTTATTATACGGAGTGCTTAAAGAAGCTTTTGCTTTTTTAAAAGGCCCTGACGACCTATACAAACTGTATTCTGATAGGTATAATCAAAGCATACAAGCTTTTGGTCTACAACAAATGGGTAGACGAAGAAGAGGAGAATACGACAGTGGAGTTCCTCGAATTAAAATACCTTCACCGTCACCATAAATTTAAATAGGAGAAAAAAATGGCAATAACAACAAACGCAATCTGTAATTCTTTTAAAAAAGAATTATTAGAAGCAACACACAACTTTAGTAACCCAGGTGGTAATTCATTCAAGTTATCAATGTATACCAACTCGGCTGCATTAGGAAAATCGACAACATCTTTTACAACTGGAAACCAAGTATCTTCACCTTCAGGTGGATATTCTTCAGGTGGTAAAGCATTAGTAAATGTAGGAACATCAATAGCAACAAATACAGCAATAACAGATTTTGCTGATTTGTCATTTGTTGGTGTAACATTAACTGCAAGAGGTGCATTAATTTACAATGACACTAATGGTGATAAAGCAGTAGCTGTATTAGATTTTGGCGGAGATAAAACTGCAACTGCAGGAACTTTTACAATTCAGTTTCCAGCATTTACAACAGCGGCAGCTATATTAAGAATCGCATAATTTAAAAGGAGGGGCCTGCTATGGCAAATATGATTAATTTATTTTACATAGCGGGTTCTCCGATAGGAGCTCTTCATGGCTAATACATGGGGAGCATTAACTTGGGGACAGGGTAACTGGGGAGATGCATCAAGTGTAACAGTTGCTGTCACAGGTGTTTCAGCTACAACATCAGTTCAAGATTTAGCCTTTTCAGGAGCAGGTGAAGGTTGGGGAAGACCTTCTTGGGGAACTGGATCTTGGGGTATTACAGGTGATGTTATTGGACAAGGTCAAGCGTTAACTTCAAGTATTGGAGCAGTAACCGCTGAAGGATTAGTAGAAATTGGTTGGGGCCGTGGAGGTTGGGGTAACCGAGCTTGGGGCGATACTTATTCTGCACAAGCTTCAGGCCAGACATTAACATCAGCAATAGGAACTGCTACTCAAAAAGTAGACGTAAGTGTTTCAGTATCTGGTCTAGACCTTTTAACTATTACACAAGGTTTAAATGCTATAAAAATAGATTCAAGCATCTTTGTTTTTGTTGGTGAACCTGCAATGACCCTTTCTCAAGGTAGTCAAAGTTTAGTGCAATCAACTGTTGAATCGCCAAGCACTGCTGGATTACTAACAGGCTCTGTTGGTAACACAGTAGCAGGATTAAAAATAGGTGTAGATGTAACAGGTATAGCTGCCTCTTTAAGTTTAGGTTCAATAAGTTTACAACAAAGCACAAATGAACCAGCTACAGGTCAAGCTTTAGCATCGGCTTTAGGGACAATTGCATCCATACCAACACAAATGGTAGGAGTGTCAGGTTTTACATTAACAACAAGTGTTGGTGCAATAACCTCAGTAACAGGTACTGCAACCGTTGATGTAACTGGTATAGGGTTGACAGCAAATATAGGCACACCTATAATTACGGCATGGCAAGAGGTAGATCCTGGTGTAACTAATACTTGGACCGAGGTTGATCTTGCTGCCTAATTTTGTTAAAATAAGGAAATTATGTCAAGTTATTCTACAGATCTAAAACTCGAATTAATGGTAACTGGCCAAAACGCTGGTACCTGGGGTGATAAAACTAATACAAACTTAAACCTAATACAACAAGCAATTGCAGGTTTTGAACAAGTTACACTATCAAGTGGTGGTACTTTAGCTCTTGCGATGACAAACGCAACTTTATCAAATGCAAGAAACATGATTATAAAATTTGCTACTGCATCGATTGCATCTAGCACAATTTGTACAATACCTGATAGCATAGAAAAATTTTATATCTTTGATTGCACAGGATTAACTAATCCATCTAACTTAACTATTAAAACAGCTTCAGGAACTGGTTTTACTCCTGATGCTGCAAAAATTTACGCAGCATATTCTGATGGAACAAATTTAAAAGAAGTATCTTTAGATACTCTTGGAGGAACTATTGGGACAGCACAAATTGCAGACGATGCAATTACATCTGCTAAAATTGATGACAACGCAATTGTTACTGCTGGAATCGCACAATCAAATGTGACTCAAACTAAAATGGCAACCAACTCTGTTGGAACAGTACAACTAAAACAATCAAATGTAACGATGACTAAAATGGCAGCAAATTCTGTTGGACCATCTCAACTTACATCTACTTCTGTTACAGCAGGATCATATGCTTCAGCAACAATAACTGTTGATGAAGATGGAAGATTAAACTCAGCAGCAGCAGGTTCAGCTGGAGCTACAAATTGGTTAGCAACATGGTATTACGGTAATTGTATTACTGGAACTGCTATGAGAGGAAAACCAAGTAACACTGGTACATTTACTGCTCAACCAGGTTCAACAAAAATTAAAATTGCCCTTATGGGCGCTGGAGGTGGTGGAGGAGCAGGAGCACCTATGGGTCAATCTGGGGGACCAGGGGGACCAGGAGGTTATGGATTATATTCAGTGCCTATAACTCCGCCTTATACAGCAGCTTACACAGTTGGTTATGGTGGCGCGGGAAGATACACAGGCCCACAAGCGTCTACAGCAGGAGGCGCAACTTCATTTGTTGCAAGTCCATCTTATACTTTTATTGCAACGGGCGGATCAGCAGGAGCTTCTTATACTACATCTCCAGATCCAACAGGAACAGCAGGAGCATTACCAGTAGCGCATCCAACAAAAACAGATTTATCAACACCTTCAGCAATAAGACAAGCACAACCAGCAGAGTACAGAGGACAAAATCGTGCTAGCGCTGGAATGGGAGAATTCGGTGCAAGAATTAGCGGTGGACCTTCTCCATCAACTCAGGGTGGAAAAGATGGTAACGGAGGTGGAGAAAATAGAGACGGGGCTGGAGGAGCAATTTGTGTTTGGGAGAACATTGATTTAACTTAGGATATATTATGGCATTTATTTCAATTGATACTCGTAGTAATAATATAGATAAGGCAGCATTAAACCAAGCTGATTATGATACATTTGGTTTAGACCCATCCGTTTTTAACAAGGTAACAATCTCAGATGAAGATTTTACTGGTTTAATGAACAATACGAGATTAGTTGCGTCAAATACAGCAGACTCAGTAACTTTTATGGACCAAGACCATAAAAAAATTGGCGGAGACGATGGTGCAAGAGTAGATGAATTTTGGTCACAAACTAATATTCAAAACTGGATAAATGATGATCTTCAAATTTGTAAAGAATTTATTGAACAAGCCTCAGGAAAATCACACAGAGAACACTGGATTCCAAGACACCAAGCCTACATAACAACTTTAGAAGGTTTAGATGCATCAACTTTTAGTTATCCAAGTCCAAAAGGTTTGTACGAGTTATTACATGATCAAGGTAAAGATTTTTTAAATCTTACTTATCAGAGCTTCTAAGATCTTTACATTTTTACAAAAAACATTTATAAAATTTTCATGTCTAATGTAAAAGACTTTATCCAAATTTCTGATCATGTTTTTGATCCAACATTTATATCTTACATGGTAAGGTATTTTAACACACAAGAAAATTTCCGTGACGCAAGCATTGTTTCAAATAAAGGTAATGAAGTTGATAAAAAAATAAGAGATGTTAAAGACTATCCTTTAAGTAAAAACAGATCAGAATTAACAAGTGTTTACATTAATAATATAGTAACAGATACAGTCCTTGCTGGTATAAGGCAATATTCAGGAAAACATCCTTTTGTTCAAGTTGCAAATTTAGATTTAAGTGTTTTAAAATATGGTGTAGGCGGTCATTACAAATGGCATGTTGATGCAGGAACTACATTAAATAGATCTTTAAGTGTAATTATCACTCTTAATAACGATTATGAAGGCGGAAATTTGCTTTTCTCTCCAACGCAAGAAAAAGAAGATCAAATAACTATAAAACCAGGAGTAGGTAAAATGATTATATGGCCAAGTAATTTTATGTACCCACATCAAGTGGAACCTATAACTAAAGGAAAAAGATATTCGATAGTAGGATGGTTATGGTAGAAAAATATAAACTATTAAAAGACTTTTTAACAAAAGACGAAACAGATATTTATAAAAGATATTGCATAATCCAACATCGTATTGGAACACCTAGACCCAATGATTCGCAAGTTCCTTTTGCAACTTCTACTTATGGAGATCCTGCGATGGAAGCTTTAATGTTAAATAAAAAAGTAAAATTACAAAATATTGTTAATTTGAAACTGTTACCTACCTATGCGTACTGGAGAATGTATATGTGGGATAATGATTTAAAAGTTCATCAAGATAGACCAAGTTGTGAGATATCTTTGACTGTACATTTTGGTTCAGACAATACTCATGAATGGCCTATATATATGGGAGATAAAGCTTTAGATTTAAAACCAGGAGATGCAGTTGTTTACAAAGGATGTGACATAGAACATAGAAGAGATAATTATAAAGGAGATTGGTATGCACAAGCTTTTTTACATTATGTTAACGCAGATGGTCCCAACAAAAATCTTTTTATGGACGGAAGACACCTGTGGGGAACTACTAAATGATTTTAAAACATATAGAAAAACAAGTAAAAAAAGACATATTTTTATTTGAAATTAAAGTAGAAACTGATGTTAATTATTTTATAAATTTAATTGATGAAAAAATTAAAGAAAAGAATTTAGCCCATCTAACTAATGTAAAAGGCGATATGACAGACTGGAAAGCTTTTAATGATGATAAAAAACTTCATACAGTTCTACAAGATAGTCTTGTAATATTATCCAAACATCGCCAGTTCGAACATATGTGTGTAAAGGACAGTTGGGGAATAAGAAAAAAATTTTCTGATAGCACTATAGAACACGATCATCAAACAGCTCATGTATCAGGTGTTTTATATTTAAATGATAATTCTCCAGAATTAATTTTTCCAGAACTCAATATTGCTGTCGAACCAAACGCTTGCACACTTGTAATATTTAATGCAATTTTAAACCATTTATCACCTCCTAGTAAATTCAAAGATCCTAAATATGCAATAGCCTTTAACCTAGAAAACAAGGTAATTAGAGACATTTAAAAAACTAAAAAGAGATGATATACTCCTATTATGCCGTTATCAAAAGTAACTATAGCACCAGGGTTCGATAAACAAGCTACGCCAGCTGATGCAGAAGGGCGTTGGGTTGATGGAGAAAATGTAAGATTTCGTTACGGAGAGCCTGAAAAAATTGGTGGTTGGGAAGCCTTAGTAGATAAAAAAATAGTGGGAGCCGCAAGAGGACAACATGTTTGGGCAGATACTACAGGTAAAAGGTATGCAGCTATAGGAACAGACAAAGTTTTAATAATTTACTATGAAGGTGCTTTTTATGACATTACTCCACTCGAGACAGATAATTTTCAAACGGGTGCAAACATTACAACAACAAGTTCATCGACTACAGTAACCATTACAACAACGGGCGCACACAATTTAGAAGTTGGAGAAATAACTACTTTTGCAAATGCAGGATCGTTCAATGCAGCTCAAACAGGTTACACAGCCACAAGTTTTGATGATCAATTATTTGAAGTTCAAACCGTACCTACTACAAAAACTTTTACTATTACGATGCCTTCAGCAGAGACAGGTTCTGGAACAACGAACAACGGAACACTAGATGTAAATCCTTATGAACCTGTTGGACCGTTAAATCAAACTTATGGATATGGGTGGGGCACTTATCTTTGGGGTGGTCGAACAGTTGCAACCGTTACAACTACTATGAATAATGGAGGAACGCTAGCTTCTGGAACAACAGCACAAGTCATTTTAACAGATGCTACTAGCTTTCCAGATTCAGGCACAATCAGAATTGGTTCTGAGGACATCACTTATGCATCAAAATCAAGTAATACTCTTCAAACTTTAGGAAGAGGAGCAAACGGAACAACACCTGCTGGACATTCAGATGGATCAACAGTTACTAACATTAGTGATTATATAGGTTGGGGCGATGCTTCTTCTTCAAGCTCAGTAAGTATTGAACCAGCAAATTGGTCTTTAGATAACTTTGGAAATATTTTAATAGCAACAATTTCTAATGGAAGAACTTTTACTTGGGATCCTGCACCAACTAATTCTTTACAAACAAGAGCAACTATTGGATCTGGAATGCCAACAAAATCTGTTATGACACTTGTGTCTGATAGAGATAGACATTTATTTCATCTTGGTACAGAGACAACGATTGGATCACCAAGCACACAGGATAAAATGTTTATTAGATTTTCCGATCAAGAAAGCACAAGTGTTTATGCACCTACTTCAACGAACACCGCAGGAACGTTTAGATTAGATGATGGAACAAGAATAGTAGGAGCTTTTAAAGGTAAAGATTATATTTTAGTTTTAACTGATACAGCTGCTTATGAAATGCAATTTGTAGGTCCGCCTTTTACTTTTTCAATTAGAAAGGTGGGATCTAATAATGGTTTACTTGGACAACATGCAGGAGTATTTGCAAACGGTTCTGTATTTTGGATGGGTAAAACAGGTGGGTTCTATGCTTATGACGGAACTGTAAAATCATTACCTTGTCTAGTAGAAGATTTTGTTTTTACCACTGACGGCAACAATCCTGGTTTAAATTATAATTCAGGACAGTTAGTCTTTGGTGGAATAAATGAATTGTATTCGGAAATAAATTGGTTTTATCCAACAAGTTCATCATCCGTTGTGGATAGAGTAGTAACTTATAATTTTGCTGAAAATGTTTGGACAACAGGAACATTAGATAGAACTACATGGATTGGGTCTACTGTTTATGAAAAACCTTATGCAACCGATTATAACGCTTCAGACGCTCCTACATTTCCAGTTGTAAATGGTGTATCTAATGGCGCTTCTATATACTATGCACATGAAGTAGGTACCAATCAATCCAACGGAGATGGCACAGAAACAGCTATAACTTGTTTTATTAAATCAGGCGAGTTTGATTTAAATGGTAATGCTGGAGTACCAGGAGATGGAGAATTTATAATGAGCATAAAAAGATTTTTACCTGACTTTAAAAGAATTAGTGGTAATGCAAAAATTACAATATTTTTAAACGAGTTTCCGCAGGGTTCTACAGCTGCCTCTAGTCCATTAGGACCTTTTACTGTTAGTTCATCTACAACTAAAGTAGATACTAGAGCTAGAGCGAGACTTGCTGCAGTGCAAATTGAAAGTGAAAACTTAAATGAGAATTGGAGATATGGATCATTTAGATTTGATGTCAGAGTAGATGGTAGAAGATAATGGCAAAAATTATTATACAAATACCTGAGCCTAAAGATAAATATACACAGGAAGATCAAAGACAAATTTTACAAGCATTGAGAACTCTTCAGACTCAGTTGAACTTTTCATATGAGAATGATATAAAAAATGAAGCAGATGCATTTAACTATTTTTTATCATGACAATACAATATAAAAATCAAGGCTACAAACAAGCAAGCACAGGGAAGACTACAGTTCTAACATGTCCAACCAATGCAACAATTATAATTAAAAGTATTTATGTTGCTAACAATGATGCTTCATCTGCTATTTTAGTTAATATGAACTTAGTAGATTCTTCTGACTCTAGTGCTGAATATGAATTTTTTAGAGATGATGTTGCAGCCAAAACACAAGTTAATGCAACACCACAAAGTTTAAATTTAGAAGCAGGTGATTCAGTAACGGTAACAGCAGCCACAGGTAGTAACAAAATTCAAGGTGCTATAAGTTATGCTCTATTAGACAGATCTCAAGAAAATGGGTAAGAAAAAACCACTTTACGGAGTAAGTAATTATCACAAACGAACTCCCAAAAAACGTCCTGGAAAACATGCAAAAAGTTATAGTAAAAGGATTCCAAGGCGTAAGAAATATATTGGACAAGGGCGTTAGTTTAGTATAATAAAATTAAATGACCGTTTATCAAAAAATTAAATGCGAAACCAAAACAATCTACCGAAGTATTAAAACAGGCAAAACTTATGAGACAGAACAAGATTTTCTTAAAGAACATACAAAAGAAGATTTAGCAACAGATGTTAAAGTTTTAGTTCCTGATCTTCCTATGTTTACAAAAACAAAAAAATGAAACCATTAGGTGGAACAGAAATACAATACGGTTTTTTAGAAAAATATGTTTCTAAAGAATTATTAGATCAATTTCAAATTTGTACATCAGTACCAGGCAAAGTGCCTTTAGCTAAAAATAAAATAAATATTCTTTGGCAAAAAATGGCCCCTGATCAGCCTCACTTTCAAGAGTTTTTTAAAGACCCTGAGCAAATAAAACAATATGACTATTATGTTTTTAATAGTCATTGGAACTATGAACAGTTCAGGAAGACTTTTTCTATACCCCATCAAAAATGCACTGTCATTAAGAATGGGATACCTGAATTTAAAAAAAGAGATCCCGAACCTTTAAGACAAAAGATTAAATTAATTTATCATCCTACTCCTTGGAGAGGATTATCTATTTTGCTTGGTGCAATGCAGTTAATTAAGAATCCTAATATAACTTTAGATGTGTATAGTAGTACACAAATATACGGTGATGACTTTAAAAAAGAAAATGATAAAGGATATGAAGCCTTGTATGATCAAGCAGAAAAACTACCTAATGTAAATTACATTGGATATAAGTCTCATGATTATATTTTAGAAAACTTACATACTTACGATGCTTTTGTTTATCCAAACATATGGGAGGAAACATTTTGTATATCTGCTCTCGAAGCTTTAGCTTGTGGTCTGTATGTAGCAACAACGGACAACGGAGCACTATATGAAACTTGTTCAGAGTTTCCTATATATGTGCCTATGGACGAAGACTTTAAAAATTTGGCTCATCAATTTGCTGCAATTATTGAGGGAATACCTAGCCAGTTAAATGAAAAGGGTTGCCACAATCATTTAAAGTTTCAACAAAACTTCTATAATCATTTTTACAATTGGAAAACTATAGCAAGTCATTGGAATGGTTTTTTACAAGGAGCTTTATTTAATGCAAGACCCAAGTAAACCTCTGTGGTTTGATCAACCCCAAGATAAAAAAGAACATTACAAGACTAAACCTAAAGATAAAAAGTTATCTATTTTTTTAGCTACTCCTGTTTACGGAGAAGTATCAATACATTACTTTCAAGCTTGTCTGCACTTTCAAAAATACTGTATAGCAAAAAATATTGATATTAGTATTCAAGTAATGAAATCATCTTTAGTAACTCAAGGAAGAAACTTATGTGTGTCTAGTTTTTTAGATCTTAATTATACACATTTATTATTTGTAGATTCTGATATTGAGTTTGACCCTGAATCTATAATGAAAATGATAAAAGCAGATAAAGATGTTATTGCAATACCATACCCTTTGAAAACGTTACAATGGGAAAAATGTATGGAAAGAATACAACGAGGAGAAATTAAAACAGCTGCTGAATTACAATATAAAGGTCTTTACACATATCCTATGAAAGTTCCTGATAGTAAAGACATAACAGTTAAGGATGGTGTTATAGAAGTAACACATGCCCCAACAGGATGTATGTTAATTAAAAGAAGTGTGTTCAATAAAATGATACAAGCATATCCTGAAAAAAAAGTAGAACAAAAAAGCATAATAAACGGAGAGCTTATGAAGATGCCTCATTATTACAATTTCTTTGATACAGAACATGAGCCTGAAACCAAAACGTATCTTGGAGAGGATTTTGCTTTTTGTAAGAGATGGAAAAAAATTGGCGGTAAATGCCATGCTCTTGTTACTGAAAGAATAACTCATGTCGGAGAACATCAGTATAGGGCTTGTTTTGCTGATGAGTTGATAAAGACTAAGTAAAATGGTAATATTTCCTAATTAGCTAATTTTAAGGAACACATATTATATGTTACAATTTTTACCCTATGCACTGGCAGCCTACGGAGGATACAAAGGTTATAAAGGATCTAAAGATGCTGGTGGTTCAGGAATTCAAAGATTATTGGCAGGAGCTACAGGAGCTGCAGCTGGATATTATGGTGGTAAGGGTGTTCTAGCAGGAGGTTCTGCATTAAATGCACCTGGTTTTCCTGCAGCCCAATCTGCATTCACACCTTTCACTCAATTAGATGCCGTACAAAATATAAGTTCCTCTTTACCTTTTTTAGGATCTTCACCAAATACAGCAGCACAAACAAAAGAGTTAGCTGCTTTAAATAATTCTTTTTATGTACCACAAAATACTGATCCTAATACAGGAGGTGGTCTCACAGATATTTTCAATAAATTATTAAGAAGAAAAAGATTTGAAGATGGTGTTGCTACTGGAGAGATGGAGTTTAGTCCTGGTAAAGTTGCATCAGCTATTGGTATTGGATCATACTTGTCTGGTGCTTTTGATCCTCAACCACAAGATATCTACACGCCAACTTATAATTTAGCTGTAGCAGAATTACAAAAACAAAGAGGTGGTTTTAAATATATCGATCCTGTAACAGGAGATGAAAAAGTTTTTGATCAACCGTATATACCTGAGGCTGATCCTGCAAATCAAGGAGACTTTAGACAAGGACCTTATGCAATTGAGAAGACTAGATTAAAAGATGGTGGCTTAGCAGAGGTTAAAAGATTTAATGAAGGTGGTGTAAACTATCTTCCAAGTAAAAGATCTCATGACGAAGACGATGCACATAATTATGTAAGAGCATCGGGTTATGTTGAAGACGGGTCTGGCACAGGAGACAAAGACGAAGATACAATGTTAGCTCAACTAGCAGATGGAGAATTTGTAACAAGAGCAGATGGAGTATTAGGCGCAGGAATCATAGCTGG
>CEOE01006084.1_pt1 | contig 12827 bp, 19 predicted proteins | sample 530211 | NCBI WGS metagenome assembly CEOE01 (sample SAMEA2619779, study PRJEB7988) | marine metagenome | isolation source: saline water (ENVO:00002010), including
TTTTTCCCATATTCTACTAAATCTTTCGAGCCATTCTTTTTGCTCTTGGGTTTTGTAGTTTCGACCAATTATGCTTTCTAAAGCACAAACATGTTCTAATTTATTTTTCTCATAAAAATTGTTAAGAATGTCACACATATAGTTAAACAAATTAAATTTATCCATCATTCACTCCTCTGTATTGTTTAATAGTTTTGATTTCTTCTTCGGTAAAATCTTCTTCCATATCCCAACACAAAAATTGACCAAAGTAGTAGAGTTCAGTTCCGTAGCTATCGTAAGTCGGCTCAATAGATTTCAATTCTTGTATAACTTCTTCTTCTGACCACCCCAAAAGTTTTTCTTCATCTGCAATAAATTTATCTCTAACCTCTTTGGTAAAATATGGGTTAGCCCAACCATTCCATAAAGGGTTTTTTAGATTCAAATAACCTTTATATTTGATAGGGTTATCATTCTCGGTTAAGGCTTCTAAAGTGAATGTTTTTTTAACTAAGTGCATTTGTTCTCCTTAGTTTTAAAATATCGTTAAACCTTTTACAGTCGGCCTCGTCCATATCGGCAAAAGTAATTTCAGCGTATGGCTTATTGTGTTTCTGCTCTAACATCTTCCTGTTCAGCTGTTCAAGTAGTGTAAGTAAATCGTTTCTAATATGCTTCATTATCCCTCCATTCTATTGTTGCCTTACCATATCTACCTTTATGGTATTTTCTCTTCATTCTCCACTTAGAATTTTCAACCATTAATTGAGTTAATTTACCTCTGATAATATCTGCTTTTATAACTTCTTCTTTAAATTCTTTTGATAGAATTCCAAAAGACTTACTATTTACAAAATTAAACCAATCAGCTAAATACTCTGCATCTTCTTGTGTAAATTCGATATGCTTCATGCTTCTTCCTTAAAGTGTAGTTTTCTGATTTTCTTTGTTTAGTGGTTTTTCGTAAAAGTAAACTATGGCGACAACGCCTTTAGTGGCACATTCTGTAATGCGATAATCTACTTCTGAAGGTATGTCTGAACAGCCGAGTAAATCGGCTACTTCATCTATTGTTAATTTACTCATGCTTCCTCCCTTGATTGATTGAATGAATCTACTTTATCCAATCGTGCTGTTTGGTCTTCAACGGTTAGAGAATCCCAATCTTGAGGCCTAATAAAACCCTGTTGTGTTTCATAAAATCTTAGCCTTTGATCGTTAACCTTTCTCTGTTCTGCTTCGGTCTTTGGATTGCTCATCAAAGCAAATAAACCAGAAATATTACTGATTGTTTTTAAATGATCGTAAGTAGATATTAAACCGTCTTTTTCTAGTATTGCTTTAGCTTGTTCGTCAAAGTCATTTACCCTTATGCTTTTATCTGGATTAATCCAAGTTAAATGTCGGCCTGTTTTAACAGACCAATTATTGACGCTGACAAGATCATCAATAGCCACTAGCGTTTGATAGCTAAAAAATAATTGCTTACCATTTACAAAATGGCTATATAGATTTTTTGTAGTCCTTAAGTAATTCGGCTTAGTGCCTTTAAGGTTTATTTCACTTTTTAATATACTTATATTCATTTCCTCCGCCTGTTCCTAAGTTCTTTCTTAGCTTCTTGCAATCTTTTATTTGCTTCTTCTGTATTTAACAACTCAAACATGCTTAAAGCTTTTATCATGTTTTTAAGCTCCCAAGTCTCACAATTTTTTACATTCATATTACTTCTCCAATAGTGTATATATAACGATAGCAAATTGATTACTCTAAGTAAACCCATATAGATAATTAATCTAACTTATTTCGTGGGTAAGATAGGGAGAAACTGCGCCCCCTCTGTCTGTCGGTCACATTTATAAAAGAAATCGGGTCGGGAGTCGGGAGTCGGGTTGCCTTTGGTCTGAGATCACATACAGACATACACACTATACACATACACACACATATATATATTCTTAGCTCTGTTTGTTTTTGCTTGCGCCAGATTATATAACGGTTTTAGTTGAATCTGTTGATTACTTATAGTATCCTATAGGTTAACTATTGGAGAATTAAAATATGAGTATATTAAAAAGTGAAGTAGCAAGATGTGCGGCTGAGATAAGAAAAATCTTAAAAGAGAAAAATATTAAGGCCAGCGTTAGAAGTGAACAATTCAGCTTGGGCAATAGCGTCAGGGTTGAAATTAAAGAAATAGTTGATCCAGAGGTTTACAAAGCCTTGAAAGAGGAGTTGGCCAAATATCAATACGGTCACTTCAACGGAATGGAGGACATTTACGAATATAGCAATAACAGGGACGATATACCACAAACTAAATTTTTGTCCATCAATTACGATTGGAGATTGCATGACAAGGCGTTCCAAAAACTTGAAGAGTTTGTTAGAGAAAAGGTTAATTTAGGTGACTCCCATAACCCCGACTACGAATACAAAAGATTAGCGAACGACTTGCTTTATGGAAGAGACGATTTTATTCCTTGGCAAGAAGTCGAAAATGTAATTAAGGAGGTGGCGTAATGATTGAGTATTTATTTATTTTTGTTGGTACTTTAGTTTTATGTACGGCTTTATTAGTCTTAGATAATGGCGACAGCTAAAGAGACACACACAACCAAGGGGGCAGTTCTTGCCCCTTTTTTTATACAGTAATAAAAGCTCTAAGGTACCCTAAGGGGGCAAAAAGTCGGAGCAATCGGAGTAATCGGAACCCCCACCCAGTAAAAGAGCATATACACATATACATACACACAAGCACAAGGTTTCTCACACACGATTTATACTTTTAACACAAAGGTATCTTTTTTTTGGGTAGGTATGTTATTATCCGTCTTGTATGGCAGTTAACGACGAGTACGATTTTCTAGGGCTACCACCTTTAGGCTCAGGGGTGGGGGACCAAATTACGGAACCTTCAGGCGTGGGACCCCTATTCAGTCCTGATTATATAGAAGATTACGCAGGATTTCAGTTACCCTCAGTCGATATGGTTGCCCCTCCGCAAGATCCACTCTCAAGTCAAGAAATCGGCGACTTTATGCTCAACGTTAGACCTTTTGAACGAGGGCTATCGGCAACAGGCTTAGTTACGCCTGAACAAGAAGAGGAGTTTATTAGTAGACGGTTAGACCGTTCCTCTCAGGAGTCGGCACAAATGGCCCAACAGTATCAGCAAGCACTCCAAGAACGGCTTGCCCAGTTACAAGAACTTGAGGGGGCTAAGCAAATGGCAGGACAAGAGTTAGTTTCAGCTCAAAACAACCAAGATATTGAACGAGCTAACGCTGCTGAGGCTCGTTTAGCAGAACTTAGTCAACAAGAACAAGCCTTACGTTCCGATTACGCAGCTTTAGAGCAAGAGTTAGCTAGTGCTCAAGCTGGTTTTGGTCAAGAACGGAGTGAATTTGAAGGTCGTATCTCTGATTTAGACTCTCAGATTGCCGCTTTGACTGGTGAACGTGATGTCGCTTTGGCTGACCAAGATAATATTAGAGCGCAAGCTGCCGAAGAACAACGGATAGCGCTTGAGGGCTTACGTGGACAATTAGAAGGTACTATTGGCGAACAGCAAACAGAAATAGATCGGCTTTTAGGGCTCGAAACTGGTTATCAAAGTCAAATTTCGGATCTGCAGGCTCAGCTAGAAGCTTTACAGGCTTCTTCTCCGCAAGACGAGCCTGTAGAATCTGAAGATATTTTTATGGAGCCTTCTTTGGATGAAGATATGGAAGATTTTTACGCCGATCAAGTTCGAGATGAGGATTTTGGTGGGCAAAACGCTACTTTTGCTAACTACCAAAGCCCTTACGCTGGTATGTCTCCATCTGGACAAAATTCCAATCTTGGGTTAGGCTCATACAGATGATGGAAGACAATATTGACAGCCCCGTAGTCTCTGGGATGACAGCACCAGATGTCATTCAAAAAGAGATAGATGGTTTGAGTGCAGCAGAGAAACAAAATGCCCGTGAATCCTTACGTGAAATCCAAGCAATAATTCAAGAGATGCAAGCAGCTGGGGCAGGTGAAGAAGAAATAGAAGCACTCCTAGCAGAGATGGGTATTTCTTTAGAAGAACTAGACTTTGCCGAACAATTATTTGCCGAAGAGGGCAATACAATAGGGATCAAAATATAATGGGGTTATTTAACAGACTGATTAGTAAACTAAAAGACCGAGGTGGCTCTTTGAGCGATCGGGTTGTTGAGGGAATTGATATGATGGGCGGTATGCCGAGAGATATGATGCCTCGTCGTGGCTCTGGTATTATGGACGGTATGCGTAACCGTAGATTTTTTGACCGTTTTCGTAACAAACGTCCTAGACCAAGACCAATCAGATCTATAGATAAAATGCCAGTTATGCTAGAGGAAGATGTAAAAATAGATTTTCCTGACCCTATGGCTGGTCAACCATTACCTCCAGGTGAGCCTATGCCCTTACCAGAACCTATGCCAATAGGTAGACCAATAAAAAGACCTATGCCTGTAATGCTGGAGCCACCAATAAGAGGTGGAAATGATTTTTTACCGAAACCCTCAATAGAACCAATAATGAGGCCTATGCCCTTACCAGAACCAGAACCTATGGACCCTAATTTTGGTCTACCTTTTGATATAAGTTTACTCAGACCAGAAGACCGTAGACGTTTTCTTGCTAGACAGCCAAGTATGGCAAACCAACTACTGCCACCAGACACTAAGCCTATCTTGCGTCCTGACTTAGGACAGATGCCAGTAAAAAGACCAAGATTTAACGAAGGTGGTATTGCTAGTATGCAAGAAATATTAGGTGAATCAGGTAGAACATTAAGTAATAGGGACAAAATGCTTTTAGGTACAGATATTGCTACTTCAAGGTTTGGGCCAGATGGTGTTAATATTCCTTTAACACAAAGAAATGCTCCTGTCTTAAATTTACTTGATTTGATTATAGAAGAGTCACAAAAAAATTATCTAAATGAGATGCAGAATTTAAAAAATCAAATTGAAAAATTAAGAGCAGGAGCTGATAGTGTTGAGAATGAAACAGAAGCCCAAATTTTAGAAAGCAAGATGGAGGATTTAAGGATGCAAAAATATAGAGGCGAGACAGACGCTAGTGAGGCACAAGTTATAAAAAGAATATTATCTGGGGGCGGTATGTTTGGCCCTTCGGAACAAGATATTAATAGAGCTAAAAAATTAATAGAAAAATATCCATATCTTTTGAATCAAGGTATGCCTATGCAAGATTCTATACCTATGCAAGATTCTAGCAATCCAAGTGTTTTACCTCAAATGTCCGAGGGTGGTGCAATAAAATTAAGTGAGCAATCAGTAGAGTTTATGCCAGGTACAGATATTGGTATAATGCTTGACGAAATGTCTGGGCTCAAAAAAAAAGCTCAGATGATGAGCTAAATATTAAAGACTTTACTGATTTAATTTTCGATCCTACCGACCCCCTAGATGTCACACTTACAGCCTTGGGTCCTTTTGGTGCACCTTTTAAGGCAATTAAAAAAGCAGAAAAAGTTAGTGACCTTATCAAAAGAAAGCAGAAACAGCGTGAGGCTGCTGAAAAAGCTAAATTTGCTGGGATGTCGCAAGCACAAATTGCTCGCAGTAAAAAACTTAACGATCAACTTATCCAGATAGCTAAGAAGGACCAAGAAATTGAGAGTGGCCTACGCCGTCTTGAAGATGCTAGAGGTGCTAAATCTAAAGCAGAACGTACTAAGTTTTTTGCTCAAAAAGTAGAACTAGATGCGCAAACCGATGCTATTAACAAAGAGTTGCGTGCTTTGTTTAAAAAATAAATATGTCTTTATCACATCTGACCGATTCTGAAATTAAAGAGGCTTTACTCCTACAGGAGCGTTTAACTAACTTACAAAAACAAGATACTTGTCAAGATTCCTTTTTGGATTACATCAATCATATGTGGCCAGAATTTATTTGTGGCAGACATCACAAAATTTTTGCCCAAAAGCTAGAAGATATTGCTAATGGTAAAATTAACAGGTTAATTGTAAATATGCCCCCTCGGCATACTAAGTCAGAATTTGCCTCGACTTACTTCCCATCTTGGATTATGGGGCGTTCGCCAAATAAAAAAATCATGCAAACAACCCATACTGGTGAACTAGCAGTACGGTTTGGTCGTAAAGTTCGAAATATTATGGATAGCGAAGACTACAATGGTATCTTTCCTAAAGTAACACTTTCAGCTGACTCAAAATCGGCAGGTCGTTGGGAGACCAACAAAGGTGGTGAATACTTTGCTGCAGGTGTGGGTGGGGCAATAACTGGTCGTGGTGCTGATTTGCTTATTATAGATGACCCACATTCAGAACAAGATGCTTTATCACTTACCCAGATGGAGGCCTGCTGGGAATGGTACACCTCTGGACCACGACAGCGTTTGCAACCTAAAGGTGCAATCGTTTTAGTTATGACTAGATGGAGCAACGTCGATTTAACTTCACGCTTACTAGAGGCGCAAAAAGAACCTTTAGCAGATCAATGGGAGGTAATAGAGTTTCCTGCTATCTTTCCTGATACTGACAAACCACTCTGGCCTGAGTATTGGTCACTAGAGGAACTGCAAAAAGTAAAAGCATCCTTGCCAGGCATAAAGTGGAACGCACAATGGATGCAAACCCCTACCGCTGAGGAAGGTTCTATTATCAAAAGAGATTGGTGGCAAGATTGGACACACGAGAGCCTGCCTTCGGTTCAATATATAATACAATCCTACGATACTGCTTATAGTAAAAAACAAACCGCCGACTACTCAGCTATTAGTACTTGGGGTGTATTTCGCCCTTCAGAGGATGCACCAGACTCAATCATCCTATTGGATTGTCAAAGAGGCAGATGGGACTTCCCTGATCTTAAAAAAATAGCACAACAAGAGTACAGTTATTGGGAGCCTGATATGGTCTTGGTTGAAGCTAAAGCCTCTGGGACACCACTTACACATGAATTAAGAAGGCTAGGTATACCAGTTGTTAATTATTCGCCCTCACGTGGCCACGATAAACATGCACGTATGCACTCAGTAGCACCTATTTTTGAATCAGGCTTGGTATGGGCTCCCAAACGAGAGTTTGCTGAAGAGATGATCGAGGAATGTGCCTCTTTCCCCTTTAGTGCACACGATGATTTGTGTGATACAATGACTCAAGCTTTGATGCGTTTTCGTGAAGGTGGCTTAGTATCATTAGGTGATGATTATATGGACGAAGATAAAGCACCAATAAAAAGGGCGTATTATTAGTATGATTCAGTTTTATATGACAGAGTATGAAAAGGATGGCAACGTTTTTGACGGTCCACTAATTATGGCTCCCAGTTTAGAGGTTGCTAATCAACAAGCAAAGGATTTAAAATTAAAACTAGTAGGAGAGATGTTTCCCCTAGAAAACTTAGTAGAAAGACTAGAAGAAACTCTGCACTAAAATGGCAATAGAAAGACAAGATACAGTACCCAATGTAGTAGAACCCACCAAAGGTCAAATAGTAGATGAGCAGGAAGATGCTCTAGTAAATCTGTTGGGGGGTGCTCAAGAAGAAGATTTTGAAATACAAGAAGATGGTAGTGCTATTTTGTCAGATGGCGAAATGCCACCTATGGAAGTAGGGTTTGATGGTAATATTGCGGACTCTTTGGACGATAGCGAACTCGCTAGAATATCCAATCTTTTAGTAGACGGTATAGAAAAAGATAAATCATCCCGTAAGGATTGGGAAAAAACATATACCGATGGTCTTAAATATTTGGGTATGAAGTTTGATGAAGATAGGTCTGAACCTTTTGAGGGAGCATCTGGTGTGATACACCCTTTGCTTGGAGAAGCAGTAACATCTTTTCAAGCCCAAGCATACAAAGAACTACTACCAGCAGGGGGACCAGTAAAAACACAAGTTATTGGAGACTATGATTCTAATATAGAAATGCAAGCTCAACGTGTTCGTGAATTTATGAACTACCAGATAGTGCATGAAATGGAAGAGTACGATCAAGAGCTAGATCAACTTTTATTTTATCTCCCACTAGCAGGTTCAGCGTTTAAAAAAATATATTACGACGAAGCGCTGGGGAGAGCGGTATCTAAGTTTGTGGCCCCAGAGGATCTAATAGTGCCTTACTTTACAACGGACCTAGAGAACTGTCCTCGTATCACCAACGTAATTAAAATGCCAGAAAACGAAGTAAAAAAATTACAAGCGTTAGGTTTTTACAGAGATATAGAAATCGAAACAGGTGATGATATACCTCAATATGGCAACGTTAAACAAGAAATAGAAGAATTAACAGGCATGAGCGAAGGCTACGATACTGGCGAAATATCAGTTTTGTATGAGGTGCATTGTAATCTTGATATTGAAGGTTTCGAGGATATGAGTGCCGATGGTGTAGCAACAGGAGTTAAGCTTCCTTATATAGTTACAATAGATGCTAACAGTAATGAAGTGCTTTCAATAAGAAGAAACTTCAAAGAGGGTGATCCTCTAAGAAAAAAAGTTGAATACTTTGTACATTTCAAATTTCTCCCAGGTTTAGGTTTTTATGGTTTTGGTTTAACTCATATGATAGGTGGTCTGTCAAAGGCGTCCACATCTATTATGAGGCAGTTGATTGATGCAGGTACCCTCGCTAACCTACCTGCTGGGTTTAAAACGAGAGGTATTAGGATTAGGGACGAAGACACCCCTATACAGCCTGGAGAATTCAGAGATGTGGATGCCCCTGGTGGTTCGTTAAGAGAATCTATACAACCACTACCATTTAAAGAGCCAAGTAGTACCCTACTTAATTTGTTAGGGATTTTAGTAGATTCAGGTAAAACTTTTGCTTCTATTGCTGAAATAAATACAGGTCAAGGCAACCCATCTGCACCAGTTGGCACCACTATGGCACTTTTAGAAAGATCAACTAAAGTTCTCTCAGCAATCCATAAAAGATTACACAACGCTCAAAGAAAAGAATTTAAGCTACTTGCTAAAGTATTTCAAGAATATTTGCCACCTGAATATCCGTATATGACCGCTGGTGGTAATATGCAAATTAAAACCCAAGATTTTGATGATAGAGTAGATATAATTCCAGTATCAAACCCCGATATATTTAGTACGGCACAAAGAATAGCTATGGCACAAGAAATGATGCAACTTGTACAATCAAATCCACAAGTTCATGGACCAGACGGTATTTATGAATCGTATCGTAGAATGTATGCGGCTATAGGTGTAGATAATGTTGATCAACTTTTAGTTCCCCCACAACCAACTGAACCTGCACCTATGGAAGCTGGTATGGAAAATAACATGCTACTTATGGGACAACCAGCCCAAGCGTTCCCACAACAAAATCATGATGCCCATATAGCAGCACACATGTCCTTATTTAACACACCACCTGTTCAATCTAATGCACAAGTACAAGCCTTAATTCATGCACATATCATGCAACACATACAAATGAAATCTGATAATCTTGCTGTCGAACAAATGCCACCAGAAGTTAGAAACCAATATGAACAAATAAATCAACAGCTTGGTCAGGTGCCACCAGAACAGCAACAGCAATTAAGTCAACAGGGAAAAGATATGCTGGCGCAGTTCTCAGCTCCAATACTTGCTCAGTTGGTAAATGAGTACACACAACAAATAGGATCTCCACAAGATGAAGACCCACTTGTAACTATAAGAAAACAAGAACTTGCTCTTAAAGGACAAGAGCTGGCACAAGAACAACAACAATTCTTGCTAGATCAAGAACGTAAAGATGATGATTCACGTCGTCAAGACCAAATAGATCGTGAAAGAATTGAAACTCAACAGGATATAGCATCTATGCGTGATAATACTGCCAGAGAGCGTATCGAACAGCAAAAGCAAATGAAAATACAAGATTTGCTTTCAAAATACAATAAGTAGTGCAATAATACGGACATGATTAAAAGAACAGAAGTATCTAAACTTTCAAATCCAAAAGTTATGGATAACAAAAATAGTTATTCAAACAAAGGAAGCGTAGATTACGCAAAAAAAGAAAGCTTTGATGCAAACGTAAATCCGAAACCAGGAATGGGCAAAGGTAAATCTAGGGGCGTTGGTATAGCAGAGGCTGGTACCAAATTCTCTGGAGTTTATTAGTGTCGGTTATTTGGTTAAGAGATAAACTTGTCAAACATATTCACGAAAGACGTGAAGATATAAAAGACACGTTGTTGGCTGGTGTTAAGGATATGAGCCAATACGAGTTTCTACGTGGACGGTACAGCTCCCTCGTCGACTTGGAAATTGAATTAAGGGAACTGCTAGGAAGTGTAATACAAGATGACGAAGAAGAACAAAGTAATAGTTCCTGATCATGTTGCTAAACAAGTAGAAGAGCAAAACAAAGAAACAGGTGATCAGCTCGACCAGGCATATGTGCCTGAAGAATCAAGGGTGTTGGACCCAACACTATTAGACAAATCAATTATAGAAAGGATGCCACAACCTACAGGATGGCGGTTACTTATCTTGCCTTTTGCTGGCAAGGGCGTAACTAAAGGCGGTATTCATTTGGTACAAAACACTATTGATAGAGAATCTCTTGCAACTGTATGTGCGTACGTTGTTAAAATGGGGCCGTCTTGTTACAAGAGCGATAAATTTGAAGGCCAGAGTTGGTGTAAAGAAAAACAATGGGTATTAATAGGACGTTATGCTGGTGCTAGATTTAGACTTGGTGATGATGCGGAATGCAGAATTATCAATGACGATGAAGTAATAGCCACCATACACGACCCTACTGATATTGTTGCTGTATAGGAGAAAAAATGGCAGAAGAAGCTAAAAATGAAGAAGTGTTAGAAGAAGGTGAGATTGTCGAGATCGAATCAGAAGAAGAATCTAACGAAGAAGTTACTGAGGCACCTGTTGAAGAACAGGCAGCTGAATCCGAAAGTGCTGAAGACGAAGGTGAATTAGAAGATTATTCAGATCGTGTTCAGAAACGTATATCAAATTTAACTAGAAGGTTAAGGGAGGCCGAACGTGCTAGCGAATCAGCTTACACCTACGCTCATCAACTGCAAGAGCAAAATCAGAAATTACAACGACGTAATTTTAGTGTTGATAAATCTTACCTTTCTGAAGCTGAACAAAGATTGAAGTCGCAACGTGCGCAAGCTCAATCTGCTTTGAAGGCGGCACATGAAAATTCTGATTTTGACAAAGTTGCTCAAGCACAAGATATACTCGCCAAGATTGCTGTAGAGGAAAGTAGAGTAAAACAGTCACGTTCACAAGCTGAATACCAAATCCAACAAAATCAAGAGCAAACAGCTCAACCTGTTCCACAAAATTTTCAAGCACCAAGTGCACCACCCGATCCAAAAGCAGAGGATTGGACAGATAAAAATGAATGGTTTGGTACTGATGAAACGATGACTCTTGCCGCTATGAACATACATAAAAAATTAGTGGAGCAAGAAGGGTTTGATCCTAGCTCAGATGAGTATTATACTGAGATAGATAAAAGGATAGCTGTTGAGTTTCCACATAAGTTCGAAAAAGCAGAAAGTAGGAAACCACAACAGAGAGTTGCTTCAGCAGGTAGAGCAGATACTTCTACAAGTAGAAGCAAGAAGCAAGTAAAATTATCGCCTTCTGAAGTTCAGATGGCAAAAAAACTTAACGTACCCCTAAGTGAGTACGCAAAATTTGTAAAAAGGTAAAAAATGGAAAGAGATTCAAAGGGAAGATTTATAAATGACAGAGTGTCCCGCTCTGCTGATACTCGTGAGTCGCATGACGAACGCAAACCTTGGGCTCCCCCAAGTATGTTGGAAACCCCACCAGCCCCTCCAGGGTATGTTTATCGCTGGATAAGAGCTGAAATTTTGAACCAGGATGATAAGAAAAATGTCATGTCTAGGATGAGAGAAGGCTTTGAGCTTGTTCGATCTGAAGAGATAGGAGATTTTGAATTACCATCACTTCAAGATGGCAAGCACGCAGGAGTGGTAAGTGTCGGCGGTTTATTATTAGCTAAGATTCCAGAGGAAACAAGAAACGAACGTAACGCCTACTATCGTAATAAGACTGAAACAGCTCAACAAGCGGTAGATAACGACCTCATGAAAGAATCTGATGCTCGTTCTCCAATTATGTCTCCAAGGAGAACTTCAAGTGTTACATTTGGAGGCGGAAAAAGAAAATAGATTAACTTTAAGAGGTAATTATTATGGCAAATAAAGATGCCCCTATGGGTTTTAAATTGGTTGGATCGTTAGGTAGCGGCGGACAGAGTGGATCTGTTCACGAGTACAACATCGAATCAGGTTCTACCCAAGGTATATTTTCTGGAGATCCAGTAAAAATGTTAACTGGTGGTTTCATCGACGTAGCTGATGCCGCTGGTGATGTTAAGATTCTTGGTATTTTCAGAGGATGTAAATTCGTTAATTCAAGTAGCAAAGAAGTAGAATTCTCTGCTCATTTCCCTGCTGCCCAAACAGCAACAGGAGATATTGTAGCCTTTGTTGAGGATAACCCTTTAAATCTATATGAAGTACAATGTACTGGTTCTTTAGCTAGAACAGACATTGGTGCTAATGTAGATATAGCGTATACAGCTGGTTCGACTTTAACTGGTCAATCAAAAGCTGAAGTTGCTAGTTCATCAGGATCAGCATCCGCTAACTATAGAATAGTTGGTGTGTCAAAAGATTCTGAAAACAATGAATTAGGTTCAGCTAATGTAAATGTTATCGTAAAGATAAATGAAAACGCTTATATAAATACCGCTGGTATATAAGGAGTAAATAATCATGGCAATTAATAGAGCACAATTAGCAAAAG
>CEOE01016367.1_pt1 | contig 12771 bp, 10 predicted proteins | sample 530211 | NCBI WGS metagenome assembly CEOE01 (sample SAMEA2619779, study PRJEB7988) | marine metagenome | isolation source: saline water (ENVO:00002010), including
TTTTTAAAAAGGGATTGTTTGACTATCACGTAGCTTTCAATTAATTGAAAAAAACCTCAATTTAGGTTCAAAACATCTTTGATAACGTTAAAACAAAATGCAATATTATTAAGAATTAATAATTTAAGATACCAAATAGGAATCTAAACTTGCGTAAAGTGTTTATAATTTATGCCTTGGGTTAAAACAGGTAACAATTTGTTAAATGTGCTATTCCAATAGGATATTGGCTTAAACTGAATGCTGATAACTTTCATTATCACAATGATTTAAAATTTTTCAAATATCACAAGGAATAATCCGGTCCGCATCAAAACCCAAAAGAATGCCAATGTCAACATTTTTATGAAAGGATGTGGTGTCAGAGTATAGGTTTTGAGTTTTGCAGTAGTTCCTCGAGTATTGAAAGCTTTGAAATTAATTGCTTTGCGGAGGGAAATACTGCTTTACAACATTTTTCGATAATCTACGCAATTATACCACAACTTAGAAACCCTGTCAAGTAACCTTATCTATTTGCCATAAACTTCTTGATTTCTCTTCCCGCGATCCACTTAGCTACTCTATTCTTCAAAAAGGGAATTTTGACCTCATAGTAGAAATTCTTTTTGTCTTTGTAAAACTTGTAATCCGCCCAACCTTTCAATTTATTCCATTCTGAAATGTATTTGAAGATTTTGAAATACACCAATTGGCCTAGTGAAGGTTCAAATTCCTTATGTGACTTAATTGCATTAATAAGTTTTTCATATCCATTTAATGCCTTCCTATGATTCTTGTCTGTTTCAATTTCAGATTTTGTTGCTACCATAAGTTCCACGGATGATACAAAGTGAAATCCGCTTTGCGTAAAGTTTTCATTTAAATACTTACTAGTTGAGTCAGCCCCAAATCCTGCGCAGGTAACAAGGGCCGTAGCATATTTTCCAAAAAATATCGGCCTATGTGAAATATAGCTGGTTCGCTCTACAAATTTCTTCATTAACGCACTTATTGTTCTTGCATACGTGGGAGACGCGAATATGGTCCCGTCCGCATCTTTCATTTCTTCAATAATCATATCACGATCATCCTTAAGCGGACAATTTTCCTCTCCGGTATTGATACAGGAATAACAACCAAGACAATCCTTAAGGTTTAGTTCTGAAAGCATGAGAATCTTGAAATCTATTTCAGCATTACTTTGCTGAAGCATTTTAAGGATGTCGTAAGTATTCCCTTTGTGCGGGCTTCCACAGATTGCTACTATTTTTATTTTTTTATCCATCTTTACAGCATTTATCCATAGGACATTTCAAAAGTCCTTAAGCACTTAAATTTCGGTTCTTACTATGCTGGCACTTCTCTATGCTTGGATTGCCTGACCAGTTTTAAAATTGGTTCAATACTTTCTTTGTCAACATAGTCAAATCCATTGCGCTCTTCTTTACTGGCTTTAGGGTCAGGATTGATAAGAGAGCCTATCAACAGCAACAGCCGCACCCACCAACTGACTTTCGAATGGTCTAACCTGCCTCGTAGCGCAACATGCTCCATTTGGGAAAATAGCTCTGGAGGAAGGGAATTGGCAACCCATCTGTTGAGTTTATCGCTTGGACCAGCGCCGGAGACTGAAAACAAGATTTTTGACCTGCCTTTAAGCTTGAACAAATTTGCACTTACCCATTTTCGATTGGACAGCTTAAAAAAAAGGATTGAACTACCCAGTATCAGATAATCGTACTTTGACGGATCGGCATTCGGGTCCTTGATGTCGAATACGGGAAGTCCGGTAGCTTCACCTATCCAGTTCGCATATTGTTCTGTACTACCGTACTTGCCCGAGAAAAAAATTGCTCCGTTCATACTATTGTTTTAGCTATTGGTATAACAAATTTAAATTAGCTCATAGGGCCAAATATCATAGCTTGATCACCTATGTCGATAAGTTCACAACTTTTGGAAAAGCTACTGTCATCCAATTCAACATGAAATCTTAAGGTATCTTCTTTAGCACTAGAATCAACAGGGAGCCAGCGATAGGGCAAGTCTAGCTCGGTCACTTTAGGGTTTAATAGGTTGAGAATGGAATACTGTCCTTTTTTATGTTGAAATCCAGTTGGCTTCTCAAAACTCAATGCAAGTGTTTGGTTATCTATTTTTTTTCGCTCCAATAACGAAACAATTCTGTGGTCATCATATTTTGTGTCATCACATTCTGACCAGATTTTGTCTCGATTCATTTGCAAAGCTGCCAAAAATCCGGCCATTATAGTACCTTCAAAACCACCTCCCGGAAATGTCCATGCCGATGCAAAATACAAGTTGGGAATCAAGAAATTATTTCTTAATCGCTTCATCCCCGATTGTTCTTTAGATTGAGTGAAGCCATAAACAGATCCATCGGGATTAGAGGTGAAGCGTTGAATGGTTTTAGGTGTGGCTACTTCATAATATTCAATGCTTTCTCGTATTCCGGGAAATTGCTTTTCTAATCGTTGCAATAAAATCTGGGCTACTTCTTCCTTTTTGGTCTTATACTCGTCCTTACTTAGTCCTTCCCAGTTTTTTAGATAGTCTACGCCGCAGATTGCACCTACAGATTTTTCTGGCGGCGCCAGTTGAGCATCTATCCTACCGTAGTCCACAAAAATGAAGCTACGTTTTGACCAATCACCCAGCTGGTTAAGGTGAACGTCCTTCAAGGTCTTCACGTCGTCTCCCTGAATATAATTTGAGTAGTACTTAACACCAAAAATCTCCAAATTGGTTTTAAAGCCTAGATAAAGGCATAATAACGAACAAGAATTTGTTTGTAAACCGATTTTCTGTTTGAGGGAGGAGGCATGGGGCTCATCTAACATAGCCGGCACCAATGGAACGGCACAATTGGCCACTATATTATCACATGAAATAGTGACTGGCTCTATACTTTCATTGAAGCTATCATGGAAGGTGACACCCGTTACCCGGCCATTTTCAGCAACTATTTTCTCTGCCTTTTGCCCTAACAGTACACTGCCGCCCTGTTTTTCAATATATGCCGCCAAATGATCGGAAAGCTGTTGTGACCCCCCTTTTATGAAGTGACCACCATTCTCAATAAATCCGGAAAACGGCATGCTATAGTAAAACATGGATAAGGTGTAAGGGTCATCGCCCCAATAGCCAATATGTGCCACTAGGTCAAGTTTTGCGTTTTCATTGGTGATGTACTTGTCCAACCAAGATCCAACCGTATGTCGCGATGCTTCTACAAGGTTAGGATATAGCAATGGCATAAGGGGATAAATAAGCTTGCGTTTCAATGGTGTGCGAGGCAAACTGACTCCTTCTTTTCTGACACCGGCAATCAATTTAATAAACCGTTTTATTCCTTTTTCATCTTCAGGATATCTGTCGATGAGTGCCTTGGTCGCAGCTTCAAAACCGTGGGGAAATACAAAATCCTTTTTATCTGAAAGCACCGCGTAGAACTCTGGTACTTGCTGAAATTGAACGTTCTTGTCCACATTCAGCATTTTTAAAAGATTCATTAGCTTACTGTTTTCAGCCAAACCACTCATTTCATGTAGGCCTACTTCAATGATGAGGTCTCCTCGCTTAAACGTGGTAGCACAACCACCGGGTTTGTGGTGTTGTTCTAACAAAAGGACCTTCTTCCCAAATTTTGATAGCGTGGCTCCAGCGGTTAATCCGGCTAGGCCTCCTCCGATAATTATCGTATTATATTTCATTGCGGTTTATTTATTCCAAATTCAACGATTGGGTAGGTTGCCGGTTTGAATCTGTATGATATCCAATGAGAGTACTGGAAAGAATGGGATAAACTTTCCCATGATTCCTAATGACAAATCGAAAATAACATCAAAAAATAAATTATAACATGATGAAAATCAGAATGATTGACTTTTTATGGATGTCCTTTTTTTCCATCACACAACCATTAAATTGCTTGTAGTTTTTTTAAAATTCAATAAAACGGTCATCTCATTGCCGTCCTCTAAGAAACTCTTCTGAGTGAGATTTCAACTAGATACGATGTTCTTAGTAAAAAACGCTGAAGTATTTTAACCATACACCCCTGAATATTAAAAAAATAAGAAATAATCTAAAAAAGCAAAACCCCTGTTTTTACAGGGGTTTTTGGGTAGTGATCGCGGAAGGATTTGAACTCCATCCGCTACCCCTTATTTTTACTGACTTTTACCTTGCTAATGTTTTGTGACTAACCGAATTACAGACCGTTTATGGTATTCTGTCTTCGTAGACTACAAAATTAACCATAAAATATTAAACCACCATAAATGAATTATAGTATAATCAAACAGAGAATTATTTGCTCACTTTCATCCGCCGCAGGTTGTATGCATTGACCACCCTATCCACTATCAAATGGGTAATTCTTTTCAAATAAAAATTAATTGATGTCTACAATTGGTCTTTCTGTATGAATATTTTGCTTTTCTTTTTAAGAAATTCTAATATCCCCAAATAATCATTAACCTCAACTAGTTCAACAAAATTGGAATCAGTTTGACAGTAAACAAAAAATTGCTCTTTTTTTGAAAAAGGTATTTTCAATTCTTTTAATCGAAGTGAATCGTTGAACAAATACCTAAACTTCTCAAATTTAGTGGCCTGTTCACCTTTTTTGACTAAATTTCTGAGTTTTTTCGTTCTTCCCGATGCTCTATTTAGAATTTTATGCAAATTGATACTGATTCCCAATCCAAAGTAGTGTCCGTACAAATTGATGAACTTTCCATTATCAGCTTCAAACAATTTTCGCTCGTTTTGGGAAAGAACCCTTACATCGGCATTGGGGAGCCCCAAAGAGGAAGCGTTAATGTCTTGTTGCAACTCTAATCCGGATATGTCCTTGTCCAAGATTCCGGTAAGATTATATGGTTTAACAACAACTTCATCCAGTTCGTTGACAAGTTCCTCCAAATTTATCCTCAAACTGTCAGAGTATAAAATGTCCTTTGTCACAACCAAATATTTAGGCTTTAGTTGAACAGATGAGAATAACAGTGTGTCGCTCAATACAACATTAATAGAAAAATCTCCTTGTGAATCGGTTATGGTTCCCCTGCCGCTAGTAAGGTTTAGTACGTGTACTCCTTCAACCTCGTTATTGAGACTTATTATTGTGCCGGACAGCAAAGGACGGGACTCTTGACCAAATCCAAGAAAGACGGTGAAGAACAATGCTGAAAAAACGATATATCTCCTAAGAGTGCCCAATTTTTCTTTTTCGATTTTTTACATATGAAAATACAAAACTAATAACGGTAAAATAAAATATAGCAGGTAATATGAACCTATACAAATCCGAGAATTTTGGTTTTGAGCGTCCCGCAAATATCTCGGATAAATAAACGAATATATTTCTGGGCAAATCTATTATACCATTGGGGTCATAAAGCACTATTCCGCCAAGTACAATTAAAATAAGTACTTGGCTGGTCAATGCATAAAACAGTAAAAACAAATCTTTGCCGCACAAGCGACGAATAGGTGCTTTATTTCGAAAAAAAGTTTTCAATATCCTATTTGATGTCATCCTTAGGTTTGGTACGCCGATCATATCCGACAACACCCAATATCCATCGTAGCGGAGAAAGGGGTTCAAATTGGTCAGCAACGACAATGATATGGCCGAACTAAACACTAAATAATCATTAGTTTGAGTTATATAGAAAATCAAAACCAATATAGTGGCTATTAGTAATTCTATGTAGATTCCTGATAGATTTACGATTACTCTTTTATACGGTTTTAATTTCCAGATATCTGAAACATCGGCATACATCACGGGTGAAAGTAGATAAAACCCGAATCCAATATCGCCGAATTTTGCCCCAAATCGATGACAGGCCGCTGCATGCCCCATCTCATGGAAAAACAGTACAGTTCCAGCAAATAAAAAATATAATACCCATTGACTAAAGCTGAGATTTTCAAGACCTATTTTGACCGAATCAAAATGGACAATTAGTGTTCCAAAAACAATCAAAGAAAAGACCGCTAATAAAAAATAAAATAATTTATCCGAGAACAAAGGGGATATAAGCCTTACAGCTGGCAAGATGGTCTTACTCTTTATTAATGTAAAACTCAGTTTTAAATATGAGGGTTTTCCTATTCTCTTAATTTCAACGTTGGCCGACTCTATAATTCCATATGGGGCCAAAGTGCCAAACAATAAATTGTCAAGAAGATTTGCAGATACTCCTTTGTTTATCCCATAAAGCTTATTGATTTTCTCAAGATTACGTTTGCCATCTACTAATTTAATTATGTCCAAAGTATCCTTGTTAACATTTATACGATGTCCATATTCTTTTTGCTTTATGATAAACTCATCTTTATCAAAAGGGAGGATTTCAATATTTGTTGATAAAACTGGTATTTTATTTTTAACGTCCATTTAGGCTCGCCTTGTAGTTTTCCAATGCAACAAAAGATACAACAGAAGTGAACACTCCATTAAAGTCTTTAAGGACAATGTTTGTCCCTTTATTACCCTCTTTCCATTCATGGACTTGCCTTTCAGGATATAATACATCTGGTGAAGGTATTTTCATAGAATAGTTCCCACCCCAGGAGCCATTCTCAAGTTGAGCGTTTAATAAAATTTCCGACAATAGTTTATCGGGCGAATTGTCATATTTAAAAATATCCTTGGACTTAATTGTACTCAAAAGACGCAACGCCACATAAAATATATTACTTGCCCTCTCACTAGTGGCGTTAGAAACTTTATTCAATTCATTGCAGCAAAAATTGAATATCTTTTCATTCATATTGATACAACATGCCAAAACCAAGAATGAAATCGCATAATCCCTGCTAGTCCACCAGTATGGTATTTCGTGAGAATCCTTAAGCTTATCAATTAGAAATAATTCCAATTTTCGTTTTTTATCGTTATTGATACCTAATTGACAAAAAACTAAATATGCAACTGCACTGACACAAAAGTGTGAACTTAACCAGCCTTCAACATTCTGAATGTGCTTGCTATTTAGGGATGCTAATAGCTCTCTTTCATTTCTATAGGTGCAAAACCCCCCATCTTTATTTTGAAAACTGAACCATTCTTCTAGCTCGCTTTCACGGAAATCAATTCCCATAGAATGTAAGGCAAGTATTGTAAAGGAAGTAGAGTCTGCATCTGGTATCCAGTTTGAATTATATCCCCATAAATTCTTTCCTTCATAGCGATTGGAAATTAAAAATTCCGTTGATTTAATCAGATCAAGCTGGGGCTTATACCAAAAAGATAAAAAATAACACACAAAAGAAGTAGTCCATACATTGCTGTTTCCTGCATCATTAAAATAATCTATCCAACTCCCGTCTTTTCCCTGAATCCCTAATAAATATTGTAAGCCCTCAGTATCATCTTTCTTTCTTGACTCTTTATCCAATAGATCTATGTGTTCAGTGGCCAAGGACTTGTTAAACGTTATATAACCATTTATATTTAGCTCATTAATTGTAATTGTGTTTTGCATCCGCTGTAATTCATCTTGCCATCTGGGTATTTTATAATCCCCCACCATGGCAAACGCTCTCAAAATATGTTCATGAGCCTTGGAATACAGATTACCAGCCACACCTTCCAAATACAGTAGTTTTTTTTGGTCTCCTAAACTATATGATTCTATGTTGTCAACTTTCTTTCCTAAGTAGTTTTTTGAAATATTGAACTGCCCATTAATATGGTCTTCCTCATAATCTGAAATATCATCCAATATTTGAAAGGCAACATAAAAATCTTTGTGTGATTTGAGAACGCTTTGGTATTCATTTCGATAATGTTTTCCCGTAAGGACAAACAGGGCGTCTATCGCTATTTTTCCAAAAGAAGACTTATAATCACATAAAACCTCATATTCGCCAAACGAGAAAATATTGTGGCTTTGCTTGTCCAACCTGTAAGCTTTAAGGTATTCAAGCTTTCTTTTGCCCCATATATGCCAAAATAGAGAATCTTTTTCAAAGAAAGTGCATAGTATCTTGATGGTTTCTTCCTGACAAATATTAATTGTTAGAAAGTCATTAAAATTTGATGTTTCTTCTTTATTGTCAAAAATATCGTCCATCAAAATAATAGACCGATAGTAAAGAAACCCCGCTATAGATAGCATTTCCAGTACCTTTTTATCGGAGAAATCAAAAGCTGAATCAAAAAGATATGGATAATATAAGTAGTAATCAGGATTGTTCTGGATAAACTTTTGAAAGCAAATATTCTCTATTACTTCCTTGGGATATCCGAGCCCGTCCAAGTATCGTTGAATATTTTCATGCGATTCTTTGAAAAGATTGTCATTTCTGTAATCAAAAAAATATTTTGTGCTTATCAACTAACCGCCGTTTACGTAATTTCTTTTTTTGAGTTCTTTTTCTATTAAAAACCCTACCCTGGTTTTTCATACAATGTCTTATCACCTTAAAAATCAATTGTGTGAACCCCTAATATCTTTCAATATCTTTTTTTCCTCTTCACTGAAGAACATTGTGTTGTTCTCACTCCAATCTTCCAGCTTTGGTATTTCAATCACCTGTTTGTTGAATCCCTCTTCAATTTTGTAGTTAGTGGATAATTTTCTTGGGGATATATTATCTACCCGGGTCAAGATATATTTGGCGTTTGAATTGTATCTGTAGCTTTCTTGGCCTAATAGTCCATTCCTAACATTGTCCACTTCTACAAAAGAAAGAAAATATTTATCTTGAATTTTGCGATATTTAATTGTGGCTTTTGCCTCTATTAATATAAAAAAAGGTTTTTTGGATTTTCTTCCCCCTCCAAGGGATTCTACAATTGCTTTAATCTTTTTTGGATCCTTTTGCGTTTCTATCTGAACAATTGCCATGGTTTCTCTTTCAATATAGATTTTGCCCATATTGTTGTTATAGATATTGTCGTTTGACGGTGAAAACCCTATAATAATAATAGGGTTCTCGACTGATTCGATTTCCCCAACATATTCGAAAGTATAATCTGAAAGCTTATCCATATCGAACATTCTGCTTTTTGAACGTACCATATCAGCGTTCTGAACAATCGTGGCTATGCCCCCAACAGCATCCAAATTTAAAGTTGTATGGTTATCTGTTCGGCGGCCCTGGATTATTTCAGCTTGATAGCCTTGGGAACTATTGTCACCTTCATTATAGGCAATAAAGGAAACTTCGGTCAACATTGCGCCTTTACCATCCTCCTCTACGCTTTCACGATAGAAACCGAAAAGATTGAACGGACTCGATGTTATATTGTTTGGGATGTTATTAATGGCTTTTATTAATATATCCCTTGCGGAAAATCCCTTGACAATGACTTCCTCCAAACTGACAGTATAGGGCCTTAATAATATTGTATCCCTTATGCTCAATTTGTTCTTTGGAAGATTTTTTTTTCGATAGGCCAAATGAGAAAACTCTAAATAATTTGAACCAGCGAAATATTCAATTGAAAACTTCCCTGATTCGTTTGTGGTGGTTCCCTGTCCCTCTTCATTTGTGATATGAACAAACTGTATGGATTCTCCGGTTATAGAATCTAAAACAATTTGTGAGTGCAGATGAATACTCCCAAGAAAAAAGATGAAAACGGAAATTTTCTTCATAAATCAACCATTTTTGATGAATATCAACATTATTGTGAAAAGAACAATGTACATTTCCTTTTGTTGTTTAATTGAATCATAGTATAATTGGGAAAATCATACAAACCTAAGACATAAGAAATCCGGACTCATCATAAATGAATCCGGAAAAATCAATTTTAAGAACCTAGAACGTGTAACTAGCCCCAATGTAGCCCCTACAATCTCCACTTGTACAGGCATAATTACTCTCATTTTTCCACTTTCCCATCTCTAATCGTTGCTCAAGTTCCTCTACTTTAAAGTTTTTTAAATCTTCGCTTTTGTTCATAATTATAGTTTTTAGGTTAATGAAATAAAATACTTTTTTAAATGTAGTCTTAAACTTATAAATAATTTTTTAAATTATACAACTTTAGATTAGGATTATTTGAAAATCTCATGATACCTGATTACTCTTTATTAAAAAGAAGCTTGTGCCAATGGCATTCTCAACAAACTTTCCGATTAAGGTAATTTGAATTATTTGGCAATTGTTGAAGTAAAAAAAAACAGATTACAAGAAACAGTACCTATGAATCCTTTTTTGAATTTGAGAATTCTGTAGTTGATGATTTAAAAGTTGCACATAGGTATGGACCGGCCAGACATAATAAAGGTTTTATATCAGTCTTTAAGACATTCAACAAGGGCAAGGACCTTAAGATGAAGTGAATTACTCCTTCATCAACGCTTTGAAAAATATCATTTAGCCAAAAGAAATAGTTGCAATGGATTATCTACTTATTTACGCGGCTTACGAGAACTCTTTAATAAAGGTATAAAAGCGGGATTAATTGAAAAGGAATGTAAGCTCCCCTGAAAACCGAATTCTTTGACAAAAAAGGACTCATTATTGAAATTATCTAGTCATCCCTTAAACAGGCTTGTTATGAAATATAAATCGATTTAAGGGCGAACGCAACGCAGTGGAGTGCTGCAAGCCCCAGATCTTACCCTTAACTAATACTACTGAGCGAGGCAATTTTATCTATTAACGATATAGTCTCCTCATCATTTGAGGAAATCTAATGGTCTATTGGCCTCTTTTTTATATCGTTCCAATCTCCATTCCATTACTCCTAGATTCAGATAATTCTTTCCAAAACAGTTCTTGACCACCGGTTCCTTTCTTTATTCTGTCATTTGTTGATTGCTCTTCCATAGGCCGAATTTTGTTTTTTAGTGAAATTGCATCATTTTTTTCGTCAAAAATTTCCAGTGTTTATTGGGCCTCCCAAAGGGTTTACTGTAGATTTCGGAAAAGTCTACTGTAGCCCCATATTTTGCACAGTATTCCAAAATCCATTCAATTAACTGGTTTTCAACTTGTTGAAGACCCGAAAACAACCGTGATGGCGCAAACTGCGCATCACCCTCTTGCTATTCAATTTTTCACGCTCGCGTGAAAACCCAAATACATTTCTTTAGTGTATAGAGTATCAATGAACTAAGTGGTTGTTGTTTCCTTGGAGCTGTTAATTGAACTTTTATTCCCAAACACTACAAAAACCGAGATGTACATTTATGAATGGCTTTTCTTAATTCTAAATCAAAAGTCAATATTTCCAAACTTTTCCTTGTTGTCATTTGAATCTGAAAACTTCGAATCAAGAATTGTTTCCAGACCACTCATGTCTTCACTGATTTTTTTATCCAAGACCCGCGCGTAAATTTGGGTAGTGGCCAATTTTGTATGACCTAAAATTTTGGAAACAGTTTCAATAGGAACCCCATTGCTTAAAGTAATAGTAGTAGCGAAAGTATGTCTGGCCACATGGAAGGTTACATTTTTTGTGATGTCACAGGCATCTGCGATTTCCTTTAAATAACTATTCAACTTTTGGTTGGAAATTCTGGGAAATAATTTTTCCGGTTGTCTTTTTGGGTGATATTGGTATCGTTTTATTATTGACAATGCTGGTCCCATTAAAGGCAGCTTGAAGCTGTTCTTAGTCTTTTGTCTTTTAGTACTTATCCAATGCTTTCCATCGATACCCAATACGAGATTGTCCTCATTAAGGTTCATTATATCACAATAGGCAATGCCTGTGTAGCAACTAAAAACAAATAAATCTTTTACAATACGCAATCGTTCAATCCCTGTATGATAGGTTTGAATTTTTTGAAGCTCATTTAAGTTCAAAAATTCCCTTTCCTTTCTTTCCATTCTAATCTTAAACTTTTGAAATGGATCCCTATCAATCCATTCGTTGTCAACCGCCATTCTAATCATTTTGCGTAAGCGTTGAATATGCTTCATTGCACTATTGTTTGAAAGATTATTATGATGATTTATTGGATATAGTTTACGTAAATAGGTTTCAAACCCAACAATAAATTGATGATTAAGCTGCGATAATCTGTAATCATCACATTTGTATTGCTTCTTGATATACTTTAGTAGGTACTTCTGACAGGTCTTGTAGTGACTAAGAGTAGCCTTACAAAGACTATGCGCATTGTGCGTATTGTGATACTCAAATAAATTCTTCAAAGTAAATTCATTTACGTCCTCTCCAAAATAATGGGCCTTAACCATCTGTGGAGTTATATGTGACGTTCGAGATCGAAGCTCCCGATAGCACTGAAAAAGTTCGGTTTCGACCTCCATCAAATAGGTGTTGATTTCCTGCGCTTCTTTTGTTCGACCCAGAACCCTCGACCCCTTTCGGTCCCATATTTCTATTGGAATCGTATATTTAAGGCTCATGTTAACTCGTTGTGAATCAACGGTTATACGGGCATAAATCTTAGCGGTACCGTCATTCCGCCGGGCAGTGCTTATCCAGAAACTAATTGAAAATGTAGACCGAGTTCTCATAGGTTTTGTGTTAAATTGAACGAAAATCACCTACGAAAGTCAAATACTAAGTTTCTGTAATATAGTTAATTACAAGCTTATTCGGTTAACACTTTGAAGAAAAAAATTTACTAACCGAATTGCAAACCAAAACATACCAAATCAAACCAATTCAAATAAAGGTCCTAAAAAATTAAATCCTTGCAAATCAATAAGATATGCAAGGATTTGTTTTTGTTTGAACTCTATAAGTGATCGCGGAAGGATTCGAACCTTCGACCGTCTGCTTAGAAGGCAGATGCTCTATCCAGCTGAGCTACGCGA
>CEOE01028403.1_pt1 | contig 12732 bp, 7 predicted proteins | sample 530211 | NCBI WGS metagenome assembly CEOE01 (sample SAMEA2619779, study PRJEB7988) | marine metagenome | isolation source: saline water (ENVO:00002010), including
ATGTCGACCAGCCGGTTGATGCTGACCATCTCGTCCGAGCCGATATTAACCGGCCCCGCGAATCCGGACCGGGTCAGCCGCAGCACCCCTTCCAGGCATTCATCGATATAGAGGAAGGAGCGCGTCTGCTCTCCATCGCCCCAGATTTCGATCTCGCCGCCATCCGGTGCCTCGGCGACTTTCCGGCAGATCGCCGCCGGGGCCTTCTCCCGGCCATCGCTCCAGGACCCTTCCGGGCCGAAGATGTTGTGGAACCGGGCGATCCGGCATTCGAGGCCGTGATTGCGCTGATAGGAGAGGTAGAGCCGCTCGCTGAAAAGCTTCTCCCAGCCATACTCGCTGTCTGGATTGGCCGGATAGGCACTGTCCTCACGGCAGTTCGGGTTGTCCGGATCCTGCTGGTTCTCCTGCGGATAAATGCAGGCCGAAGAGGAATAGAACACCCGTTTGATACCGTGCCTGTTGCAGATATCGACGACATTCAGGTTGATCGCCGCGGAATTGTGCATGACGTCGGCATCATGATCGCCGGTGAAGATGTACCCAGCCCCGCCCATATCCGCCGCGAGCTGGTAGACTTCGTCGAACTTCCGGTCAATCGCCGCCCGGACATTCCCTGGCTCGCGCAGGTCCGAGACGACGAAATCGTCGGCCTCGGTTCTGGCATAGCGCGGATGCTTCAGGTCGACACCCCGCACCCAGCACCCGTCGGCTTTGAGCCGGCGCACCAGATGGCTGCCGATAAAGCCGCCCGCCCCGAGCACGAGAACCTGTTTCATACGGAAATTGCCTCTCTCACCAGACTAAAACGCGATACCCGGCCGCGCCGAAAAACCATTCAGGGCGCGGATGATATGGCGAGAAAGTGTAGAAAGTATGACTGCTAAAGCAAAGCACCGGGGCCACCTTGATGCAGCATTTCCGGCGCTTTGGATATTGATCGCATATTGGCCGATTTTGGTCTTGCCATCCGCAAGCAAGCTCGCTAGTTTCCGCCCCCTGCCGCGAACGCACTCGATGCGCCGGTCCCGTTGGGGGATAGTTTAACGGTAGAACTGCGGACTCTGACTCCGTCAGTCCTGGTTCGAATCCAGGTCCCCCAGCCATTCTTCTCAAAAATGAGCTATAAGCGACCGATCTGAAAGATCACTTCCGCTCGTCCAGCCGGACGTTTCATAAAAAACTTGCTCTTAAAATACATCAGCACCAATCCAAGATTACATTTTTATCGCGCCATGGATGCCTAGGCTGAACGAATTCCATACTATTACAGCGCCACCCGGTGCTCACACCCCTCCTTTGCCGCCGCACGGACGTGCGTTTGACCGACGGCAGGATCGCGGATATAGAGACGGTTAACTCGACATAAAAGTCGGGAGCGTAACCGGAGAGAATCTATGATCAGGAACGGCATCACGCGCGATCTGATCGCCGCTGTTCCGATGCTACTATGTCTGGTCGCTGGATCGGCCCAATCGGAGACCACGGTCAGTCCAGCCGCTCTGCAGCAGATAGAAGAACACCTCGCCGCTGCGGACGATCTTCTGTTGCAACCGGCTTCAAGCGACCAGTCGACAGCTTCACAGTCCGACGATCTGCTACTTCAACCTGCCCCGGACGACCAGCTGACGCCCACGCAATCCGACGACTTGTTACTTCAGCCGACATCCCAATCCGACGATCTGCTGCTTCAACCAAGCTCACAATCAGGTGACTTGCTGCTCCAACCGGCGCAGGACGACACAGCGCCATCTGTCGCGCCTGCTATCGGTGCTCCTGCCCCGGCGGATGAGCCGGAAGACACCGCTGGAACGGCAGCGGCCGCAGCGGCCGAGCATGAGAAGCTGTTCGCCGAGAATCGCTTCCCCGCAGCCACGACCTGCGCCACCTGTCATCCCAAGCAGTATGATGAATGGTCGGCGTCGCAGCACGCCTATGCCCAGCTCAGCCCTGTCTTCCTGACCATGCAGGCGACGATCAACAACAAGACCAGCGGCACCAACGGCGACTTCTGCATACGCTGTCATACGCCGGTCGGCATGAACCTGGAAGAATCAGTCTACGTCTCCAACTTCGAGCGGCATCCAACATCGCGCGAAGGCGTGACATGCATCGCCTGCCATCGGGTCAACCGCAATTACGGCAAGATCAGCGGCCGCCTGGCCATCGTCGAAGGCGACCTGTTCGAGCCGGTCTTCGGCCCCAAGGGCGACGATGAACTGAAGCGGGTTCTGGATCAGCCGGAGACCTACCGCGTGACGACCGATCGCGACGCGCCAGGCCGGGCCATTCACACCGAGGTCGAGCGGTTCTTTCCGTTGGTGACCTCCGGTTTCTGCGCCACCTGCCACGACGTGACCCTGGTGAACGGCTTCCGGCTCGAAGAAGCCTTCGCCGAATACCATCAGTCGCCAGCGTCCCAGGCGGGGGTGAGCTGCCAGGACTGCCATATGGGCAAGGAGCAGGGCATTGCTTCCGGCTATGAAGAGGGACCCGCGGCAATCGTCGGCGGCGTGCCGACGCAGCCCCGCAAGCTGGCCAGCCATTTCTTTGCCGGTCCCGACCACTCTATCCTCCATCCGGGCCTGTTCCCGTTGAATGTGAAGGCGCAAAGCTTCAAGACCATGCGGGAATGGATGGCGTTCGACGACGCTGCCGGATGGGGCACAGACGCATTCGAGGACACGGCGTTGCGCGACCACCCCTTCCCCGAAGCCTGGCGCTCTATCGACGACCGCTACGATGCACGCAAGATCGTTCAGGAACAGAAACAGCGGCTGGCAAAAGCGGACGAACGGCGCCTCGAAGTGCTGCGTAACGGCCTTGCACTCGATGAGATTCAGATCCAGTCCGCCGAGCCCGGCGCGCTCTCCTTCTCGGTGGCGGTCCGCAATATCACCGACGGCCATTCCGTACCGACCGGCTTCGATGCCGAGCGCCTGATGTTTCTGGAGGTTACGGTCGCCAACAGCGACGGGGCCGTGATCTACCGCTCAGGTGACCGCGATCCGAACGGTGACCTGCGCGACAGTCATTCAGCCTATGTCCATGCGGGAGAATTGCCGCTCGACGAGGACCTGTTCAATCTCCAGTCCAAGTTCCTGGTTCGTCTGCTGCGCGGCGGTGAGCGGGAACAGGTATTGCCGATCAACACCTCACAGGGCGTGCTTCCCTTTGTCCGTCCCGAGGCGCTGCCGACGACTATCTACGGCCGCCCCCGCAACACCCGGAAGCACAAGCAAACCATCGATCCGCTGGGCACCCGGACTGCCAACTACACGATACCGGCTGATGCGCTTACCGGTTCGGGACCCTATGGGATCTCCGTGCGCCTGCAGGCGCAGATGGTGCCCGTTAACCTGATCCTTGCGATCCAGGATATCGGCTTCGATTACGGCATGAGCCCGCGTCAGGTGGCCGACGCGGTCGTTGGCGGTACGCTGACTATCGCCGAGCGGCAGGCGACCGTGACCCTCGAAGCCCCGAAACAGGCGGCCGCCCAATGAGCCGGACACTTTCCTCGAGTCGGTTTCTGCCGGTGGCGGCCATACTGTTTGTCGCGTCCGCCGCATCCGCAGAGGTAAAGACGCTCTCCGAAGAGCCGATCCCCTACAAGGGAGACAACCTGCCGGAGCGCACGAGGCCGCTGCTGGAGATCGGCCCCGCCCTGCTCGGCACCGGCCCCTTGGATCCCGGCTTCGAGCTGCCGACGGGCGCCGTGTGGCAACCCGCCCTCTGGGTCTTCGGCCAATACCGCACCGGCGTCGACATCTACAAGAACGGCAATGCGCCGGAAGTTCAGGAATGGGCAAACCGGCTCGACCTGTTCGCCAACCTGCGACTTACCGGCACCGAGCGGGTGCTGTTCGGACTGTCGCCATTGCGCGACGAAGGCAAGTTCACCGGCTATCACCGGCGGCCCGAATCCGAGGAAGGCTTCGACAGTAATTTCAGCGGCGAGATCACCGCCCTCTTCTTTGAGGGCGAAATCGGGGAGATCTTCCCCGACGCGGATCCCTTCGATGCGGGAGGGCTCGATCTCGGCTTCACAATCGGCCGCCAGCAGCTTCTCTTTCAGGAAGGTCTGCTGATCAACGATACGATCGACGCCGTCGCCCTCACCCGCGACACCATCACCATCCGCGACCATTCGGTCGATACCCGCCTCACCGGCTTGTTCGGTTGGGGTCACATCGACAGAGACGACAACGAGCGGGACCATGACGCGCGACTGTTCGGCCTGTTCTCCGAGACCGATTTCGACACCTCCACGGTCGCTCTGGATGCGATCTGGGTGACCGGCGGCGAAAACGACAGTGTCGAAACCGACGGACTGTTTCTCGGCGCCGGAACCACCCAGCGGATCGGCAAGGTGAATACCGCCTTCCGTGTCGCCCAGTCTGTCGCCCTCGACGAGAGTTCCCCGGCGGTGGATACAGGCACCCTGTTCCTGGCTGAGCTGTCCGGCGACCCGATGGGCAATGACGACGTGCTCTACGTCAATGCCGCCTGGGTCGTGGACCGTTTCACCTCCGCGGCGCGCGATCCGATCGCCGGAGGCCCGCTCGGCCCGGTCGGCATCCTGTTCGCCTCCCCGGGCCTCGGTAACTACGGGACAGCGCTGAGCAACCGGGCAGAGAATGTCGTCGCAGCCGCGTCCGGATATCAGATGTTCTTCAATCAGGAACGCACACAGGTCGTCGCCGAGATCGGCACCCGCCTTGCGACCGATGCAGATCAGAACGACGCGGTGGCCGCCGGACTGCGTTTCCAGCAGGCACTCGGCGCGCGTATCGTCCTGCAACTCGACGGCTTCGTGTCGCGTCAGGAGAACCAGGACACCGGGTACGGCGCACGTTCCGAACTTCTGGTGAGGTTCTGAGCCGATGGCCGGGGTGATCGAGACAATCGGGTATGTCATCGTTGCTGGCACCGCTGCCGAGATGGCACTCAGCCTGTTCGGCACCTGGCGGCGTGGATATCTGGAACGCCGCAGCTTCGCTGCCGAGGCGAGCCTGTTTGAACGCCGGGTCGCGCTGTCTCTGAGCCGGGCCGAAGCCGAACGGGATCTGACCATCAATTCCTGGAGCGGCTTCCGCAAGTTCAAGGTGGCGCGCAAGATCCGTGAGGCCGACAACATCCATTCCTTCGAGCTGGTCGCCCATAATGGCCGGCCCTTGCCACAGTATCTTCCGGGCCAGTACCTGACCTTTCAGGTGCGCATCCCCGGCCAGACCAAGCCGCTGGTGCGCTGCTATTCCCTGTCCGATGCCCCCGGCAATGACGGGCGTTACAGGATCAGCGTCAAGAAGGTTCAACCACCGCCCGGCACGGAACACGCTTCCGGAGCAGTGTCGAGCTATCTGAACGATGTCCTGCGCGAAGGCGATATTCTGGACGTACGCGCGCCCGCCGGGACTTTCCACTGCGATCCGGCTTCAGACCAACCGATTGTGCTGATCGCCGGAGGTGTCGGCATCACTCCGCTACTGAGCATGCTCAACAGTGTGTGCAGCACTCCGACAGAGCGAGAGATCTGGCTGTTCTACGGCGTGCGTAACCGCCCGCAGCATGCATTTTCCGAACATATCGCGGGCCTGCGGCACCTGTATCCGAACCTGCATGTCGTGACCTGCTACAGCGATCCGACCGAGGCCTGTGTGCCAGGCCAGGATTACGACCACGCGGGCCGGATCAGCCTTGAAATTCTCAAGGCCAATCTGCCATCGACCAACTACGCCTTCTACCTGTGCGGACCGGCGCCAATGATGGAATCCGTCTCCGGCGAGCTGCGCGACTGGGGCGTACCGGCGGGCGACATCCGGATCGAAGCATTCGGGGCTGCCACCGTGCAGCACCAGCCGAGCGAGCGGCCCGCATCAGCCTCCGAACCCGGTATCGAGATCCGGTTCGACCGCTCCGACAAAGTTCTGGCCTGGGACGAAACCGTGGGCTCGATCCTTGCACTCGCCGAGAATAACGGTGTGGTGCTGGAAAGCGGCTGCAGGGCCGGGCATTGCGGCACCTGCGTGGTCGCCATCAAGGCCGGCGAGGTCGATTATCTTGCCGAGCCGGCCGTGACGCCTGAACCGGGCACCTGCCTCGCCTGTATGGCGGTGCCGCGCGGCAGGGTGACACTCGACGCATGATTAAAATGGAACAAGACGGATACACAAGCATGGACAACATTATGAGCACGTGGGCTTCACGCTACCTTGCTGCTGCGGCGGCGTTGCTCGTCATTCTAGCGGGCCTTTCCGTCTCTTCCGTATCCGCGCAAACGAGTGATGAGCATTTCAAGATGATCGGGCCCGCCAAGTGCGCCGAGTGCCACAAGACCGAGACCGAAATCTGGAAGGGAACGCATCACTTTTCCACCTTCACGGAATTGACCCGCAGGAAAGAAGCGGGCGACATCGCCGAGCGCATGGGCATGCGCCGCATCAAGTCGGAGAGCCTTTGCCTGAACTGCCATTTCTCGACGGTGGAGACCGCTAGCGGAGACCTTGAACCCGTGGCCGGTATTTCCTGTGAAAGCTGCCATGGGGCCGCCAGCGCGTGGCAGCCGATACATAGCGGCTTCAGCGGCAAGAAGGAGGGTCAGGAGAGCCCGGAGGAGATCGCCCTGCGCTGGGAGAAGTCCGAGGCCGCCGGCATGATCCGTCCGAAGGACATGTATCGCTGGGCCAAGAACTGCTTCTCCTGCCATGTGGTGCCGGAAGAGAAGCTGGTGAATGTGGGCGGCCACAAGGCCGGCAGCCCGTTCGAGCTGGTCGCCTGGTCCCAGGGCGAGGTCCGTCACAACACCTGGCACAACAAGGGAGCCAGCAATGCGGCCGCGTCCTTGAACGACAAGCGCCTGATGTTCGTCGTTGGCCGTGCGGTCGAGCTGGAAACGGCGCTGCGGGCCGTCGGCAAGGCGACACAGAAGGCGAACTACGCGGTGTCCATGGCCAAGCGCGCTCAGGCCGCCCGCCAGGCAATCGCCGCACTTGAGGGTTTCCTGAAGATTGCGGAGCTGACCGAAATGGGGACAGTGGCGAACAGTGCCGGCCTCAAGCTCAACAACGACGCGGCCCTTTCGGCCGTGGCGGACAAGGTCGGCGCCCTCACCCGGGAAATCGCCGGCAAGTATGATGGCAGCAGCTTCGGTGCGATCGACAAGTATCTGCCGCAGGAATCCGCCTACAAGGGAGTTCCGGCCCGCTGAGGGCCGCATTGATGTCCGCCCAGACAACAGCGATCAGCCGTCCGCGGCGCTGGGATAATCCGTTCGACCCCGAGCTGTCGACGGCCGATGTCGAGCGTATACTGGCGGCACCGGTGTTCCGCGACCTCGATCCGGACCGGTTTCCGCCGGGCCAGTCGCTGCCGGATATCGTCCGCAACGACGCCCGCATAAACCGCTATCAGCGCGGCGACATCGTTGTGCTCGAAGGCGATTACGGTAATTCGGTTTTCGTCATCCTGTCCGGCGCGGTGAACGTGCTCTATGGCTATCTGCCGGAAGTCGGTCGGCCACCGCCCCGCGCGCGCCGTCCGTTCTGGAACGCGCTGGCCCAACTCTGGCGCAATTCGCGTGAAAGCGAGACACGGACCCTGTCACCATCTGCCCGCGCGCTCCATATGCGCGCCGACCGGGGACGCGCCTATCTGCCCGATATCGAGCGGGTCATCGCGGAGCATTCTGTCACCCTGCTCGAACATGGCGACATGTTCGGGGAAATCTCCGCCTTGTCGCGCTCACCGCGCACGGCAACGGTGGTCGCCGATACGGACTGCGAGCTGGTTGAGCTGCGCTGGCAGGGCTTGCGCGATCTGCGCGCCCGCGATCCGGACCTGCGCGAGAGGGTCGACCACCTGCACCGCACCCGCAGCCTGCTCGCCCATCTGTCGGAAAGCCCCCTGTTTGCCCATCTGGACGAAGCGACCATCGCCCTCGTCGCCCAGGAAATCCGTTTCGAGAACCATGGCACCCAGGAGCTGTTTCCCACAGGCGAGCTGCCGGCCGAGAGCGACGGATCCCTGGCGGGAGAACCGCTGATCGCGGAAGAAGGCAGTCTCACTGACGATCTGATCATGATCCGCGCCGGCTTCGCCAGGGTGACCGAGCATCTCGATCACGGCGACCGGACGGTCGGGTATCTGAAGAACAATGACGTTTTCGGCCTGGAGGAACTGGTCAGGCAATGGCGCGGCAACGGCTCGGTCCCCTTACGTAATAGCCTGCGAGCGATCGGCTATCTGGACATTCTCCGCGTGCCCGCCGTGGTAATGGAGCGCTACGTCCTACCGACCATGCCAGAGCACCTGCTGCCGCCGGCCACGGATGCGGACATGCGCGCGACACCGGTCTGGAAGCGCGATGACAGTGCAACCGGGATAGAGCAGCCGCTGGTCGACTTCCTGATCGACGAGCGGATTATCAACGGCACCCAGTCCATGGTGATCGATCTGGACCGCTGCACCGGCTGCGACGATTGTGTAAAGGCCTGCGCCGCAACCCATGACGGCAACCCGCGCTTCGTGCGCCAGGGTCCGTCCCACGACGACGTCATGATCGCCAATGCCTGCATGCACTGCGTCGATGCGGTTTGCCTGATCGGCTGTCCGACCGGCGCGATCCACCGGGACCTGTCCTCCGGCGATGTGCATATCAACGACGATACCTGCATCGGCTGCGGAACCTGTTCGCGGAGCTGCCCGTACGGCAACATCGTCATGGTCGAGATCGCCGACAAAGCGGGGACCGTCATAACCGACCGCGAGACCGGAGCGGCAATCCGCCGGGCGACCAAGTGCGACCTCTGTGCCGGGCAGCTCGGCGGCCCTGCCTGCCAGCGCGCCTGCCCGAACGACGCACTGGCGCGCCTCGACATGAGTAACCCGGGAGAGTTGGTCGCATGGCTGCGTCGCTGACCCGTTTCACCCGACGCCGGGCGCGCAACACGGCCCTCGTCGTCGGCGCCACCTTGCTCCTCGTCGCCATTACCCATCTGGCCGAGACAACCCTGCACGACATACGGTTCGTCACCGGCTGGACCCTGTTCGGGCTCATCGTGGGGCTCGCACTGTTTGACCTGCGCCGCCGCATTCCCGTCCTTCCGCTTGGCAGCGCATCGGACTGGGAGCAGGTGCATATCTACGGCGGCTGGTTTGCGGTTGCGGTGTTTCTGACCCACACGGGCGCCGGTCTGCCGGATGGTCCGCTGGAGATCGCGCTCTGGATTCCATTTGTCGCCGTCGCAATCAGCGGAACCGTGGGCATCTGGCTGAGCAGGGTTCTGCCGAAGCGCATGCGCGATCACGGTGCGCGTGAGCTCTACGACCGCATCGCCACCCGGCGCGCGGAAATCGCCGCCGAGGCGCAGGCTCTGGCCATATCCTCTGCCCGCGATACCGGGTCGGTCACCATCGCCGACTACTATCAGAAAGAGCTGAGCGCGTATTTCCAGCGCCCGCGCAACGCGCTCGCCCATCTGACCGGATACCAGGGCCATCTGCGCCTGCAGCAGCAACAGATCCAGTCGCTGCACCGCTATGTGGATGCTCGAGGGCACAAAATCCTCAACCGATTGTCGGAACTGGTCGAGGCCAAGGACGACCTCGACTACCAGTTCGCCGCCCAGTCGGCGCTCAGGCTCTGGCTGTTTGTGCATGTGCCACTCGCTTACGGCCTGCTGATCCTTATCGCGGTCCATGCGGTTCTGGCGCATGCCTTCGAGGTGGGACCCTCATGAGTACAACGGGAACCAATAGCGGCATGTCCTCCTACGACCGCCCCGACCGGCGATGGCGGTGCGGCCGGCTCACCCTCGGCCAACCTTGCCCGCACGGGCCTGACGCCGCCGGTGCCTGCCGCGGCATGGCCGATTGTGCTCCGGTCCGCCGGGGAGATCGCTGGCATTGCACCCGCCCGCAAAGTGCCGGCGGCCCCTGCGACGCCGGACCGGCACCCGACGGTCGTTGCTCGGTCCAGCGCCCGCCTTGCATTCCTGTGCGCAGCCTGAGCGCGCTGCGCCGCCGTGTAACGCGCCTGGTCGTCGTCGCCGTGATCGGTCTGGTCATGATTGCGCTTTCCGGCACCGACCGGGAATCCCTGCTGTCCCCCGGGCCGCTTACCTTCCAGCACAGTGTGGTCGGCGGGTGCGCCGGCTGCCACCAGAGCTTCGACGAAGGTCCTGCCGGCTGGGTGACCGCCGCTATTGGAATGTCTCAGGAGATGCAGGGCGATCACACGTGCCGCTCTTGCCATGAACTTGGTGAGCACGCGGAGCGAGCCCATTCCCGTCCTCCGGCGGTTACTGCCATTCTGACGAACGCAGCGCTGGAACAGCTTACTCAACACGGGACAGAGCAACCGCTGGAATTCAAACTATCCTCATGGCTGTTCACAGATACCGGTGCACCGGCATCCAAGGTCGGGTGCGCGACCTGTCACCGCGAGCATAGCGGCGTAGACGCCCAGCTCACTACGATGCCTGAAGGTGCCTGCCAGACCTGTCACACCGTGCAATTCAACTCGTTCGGAAACGGCCACCCGGAATTCGGGGAGACTTTGTTCGACCGCCGCCTCCGCATCGCCTTCGACCACGCCGCCCATCTGGACCGGCATTTCGGTGCCACCGAGAGTGCGGGCAAGGCGCCGGAAACCTGCACGTCCTGCCATCTGCCGTCGGACGACGGGCAGGCCATGCAGACGGAAAAATTCGAGACCATGTGCGCATCCTGCCACCAGGACGACATATCCGGTGCAGGCGCGATCGGTCCGAAGGGGATCGCGTTCCTGACGGTACCTGGTCTGGATTTGCAGGAATTGAAGGCCCGCGGCGTCGATATCGGCAATTGGCCAAAATGGTCGGAGGAACCGCTCACCCCCTTCATGCAGCGTCTGCTGGAGGGAGACAGCGCTGTAGCGCTCGCTCTTGAGCGGATGGACGGACTGGACCCGATGGATCTGCGCGACGCCGAAGCGGACGACATCAGGGCGGTCGCGGAAGTAGCATTCGCGATCAAGCGACTGATCGGCGACCTGCTCACCGGCGGGATCCAAGCGGCAGAAGAGCGGCTGGCGAGCGGGCAGACGGAGATGGCTCCGGAGCCAAACAACGCCGACCGGACCGGCATTCTGCTCGGCCATCTACCGTTGGAAGTGCTGCAGGCAGCGGCCCGGGACTGGTTCCCGGAGCTGGCAAGCGAACTGGCCGGAAAGTTCCCGGCACTTCCGGAGACGATACCAGGCCCGGCATCTGCCCAGAACGGAAGCGCTACCCCCGCTCCTTCGCTGGATCAGTCGGATATTCTGGCACCATCAACGGATCAGTCCGACATCCTCGCGCCCGCGCCGAACCAATCGGATATTCTCGCCGCACCAACAACGGATCAGTCCGATATCCTTGCACCCGCGCCTGACCAATCAGACATCCTCGCCGCGCCATCAGCGGACCAGTCCGACATCCTCGCGCCTGCGCTTGACCAATCGGACATTCTCGCATCGCCGTTGACCGGAGCTGACGAGGCCCTCGCGGCGCCGACGACACCGGTCACTCAGGCCGATGCCGCCGCCCCGCCGCCAACGCGGATTGAGCCCAGCGTCTCTCCCGAGGACTGGATGCGGGCCGGCGGCTGGTATCGCAGTGATTTCGCTCTGCTGTACCGACCGACAGGGCACGCGGATCCGTTCATGCAGGCCTGGATCGACCTCGCAGCGGCCCCGTCACCGCAGGACGGCGATGGCGCGTTGCTGGCCACCTTCGCCGGTGCTCAAGCGCCGGGCACATGCCTGCGCTGTCACAGTATCGACCGCGGCGAGGACGGAACCGGATTCGTCAACTGGCACCCCGCCTCCCACGATCCAGCCACCCGGGATTTCGTGCGCTTCTCCCACAGGCCGCATTTCAGCCTCATCGCAGAGTCCGGTGGTTGTCAGACCTGCCACACCGTGATCCGGCCAAAAGGAACAGGATCCGTATCCGCATTCCAGGACCAGTACCGCCAGAGCGATCCGCACGCCGAAATCGTAGCGGGTTTCGCGTCACCGACTGTCGCCACCTGCTCGGAATGCCACACGCCGGGGCGCGCCGGAGATACCTGCACCCAGTGCCACGCCTATCATGTCGGCACCTTCGAAACACCGACCGTTCCGACCAGAATGCGGGTGCTCGCACCCACGGAGTGATGACACGAACGGATCGTAAGAGATCACTTTCTCAGCACCGCCGCAATGCGCTCGATACCTTCGGCGATACGGGCGGAGGGGATCGAGGAATAGGCCAGGCGGTAATACTGGGTGTTTCCATCCGCGGCATCGAAGAAGGTCTGTCCCGGCTCGATCAGAACGCCTTCTTCGCGCAGAGACAGCGCCAATTCCGCTGTATCAACACCATCCGGCGCCTTCATCCAGAAACTGGAGCCGCCGAAACCGCCGGTTCCCGCCACCTCGAGACCGCACTCGCGGATCGCTTTTTCCATCACGGCGCGGCGGCGCCCGTAGGCCTTGCCGATGCGATTGACCATGCTGTCGTGATAGCCCCGGGAGAGGAAATACGTGGTCGTGCGCTGCACGCTTCCTGGCGGGTGCCGCAGCACCATGGCCCTGAGCGCCCGCGCCTCCCGGATGAAGGTCGGCGAAGCAACGATGTAGCCGAGCCGCAAACCGGGAAACAGGGATTTCGAAAAGGAGCCAATATAGACCACGGAACCGGCGCGATCGAGCGACTTGAGAGCGGGCGT
>CEOE01012143.1_pt1 | contig 12721 bp, 12 predicted proteins | sample 530211 | NCBI WGS metagenome assembly CEOE01 (sample SAMEA2619779, study PRJEB7988) | marine metagenome | isolation source: saline water (ENVO:00002010), including
ACAACAGTTTTATAATATTCTATTTTATCTGTTAACATATTTAAATCTACATCACAAGTAAGAAATTCGTCCATTTCATTCTTTAATGGTTTGTTTCCCATGTATTGTTCTAAATTTAATTTTTCAAGATCAGATTGAGATAGTTCGCCTCGATAATATCGATACTTTAATCGTCTCATGTTATTGTAATCACTTTCAGCTTTACGTAGCTGAAGTTTAATATTGGATAAAACCGTTAGATACTTGGCATGAAGGTTAGGTGTTTTAACTGCTTCATCGCCAAGTTCTAACTGATTTATTTTGGAGTCATTTTTCCATTCGGTTTGTATATCACTTAGTTTCATACTATAGAGTTTCTAAATCTATAGTCTCCATTTCTTCTTTTGATTTGTCAACCGTTACTTGCCTTGTAGAAGGAGGTGCAGTTTCTCCAGGCTCATTAAACTGAATAATCATTTCTGGATTACCTTGGAAGCAGAATGAACCATAATGGTTCAATGATATAGATGGATCTAACCATATATCTCCACCCATCTTTTGCCATCTACGACAGAATGTATAATCTTCAGAAAGATATCTTTTATCAACTGGATCAATCATTGTATCAAATAATGCATAGAACTTATCTGTAAGATCTACACCACCCATTTGTACATCATTATTATATTTGATCTCTGGATACTCTTTAATTAACTTTAAAATAGCTTCACGTTTAATCATCATAAAACCTGTACCAGCATCATGTAATTGTATCAAACCATTTTCTACTGCAACTTGTTTTGCATCTCTGTTTAGAAACTTAAAGTTTATTGCATAATCAGAACCTAAAGCACCAATTTGCTGAGCAGTATGTTGCTTTGCTGGATCCATTATTATAGATTCTTTAATATGAGACCAGTTAACACCTTTCTTTGGATATGCACCTACAGCTACGTCTTTGTTATGCATCCAAAGTTTTAACACATCATCTACCTGAAATTCTATATCAGCATCAATAAACATTAAATGTGTATAGTCTGAATTTAAGAAGTATGCAAGCAATACATTTCTTGCTCTTGTTACTAATGATTCGTTTGCTATTGTACCAAACGCTAGAGGAATCTTATGACCATTAAAAAATGTCATAAGTTTTATTGTTGATCTAAAGTATGGTTCTGTTAGTGCTCCACCATAACACGGTGTTGCTATAAAGAACTTGCTCTTACGAATTTCGTTTAGATCAAGTTGGACCTGTTTTTTTTCCATTGCCATAATGACTCCATAAAAAATTATAATGCTTCAATTTCAAATGTTCTATACTTGAACGAAGCTGTTCCTATAAAAAAATCTACTGCACCACTAGTAATATCAAAATCTAGTGCTTCTACTGCTATTGGAAATAAATCCTTAAAAATAATATTAGTCTTAGGATTATTAGACGAATCTAATATAGTTAAAGTTCCATCTGAATATGCAGCTGGTTCACTATTACCACCTACTGTACTCATAAATGGAAATCTATTCAACCGTTCTCCAACAAAACCTGAGTATTGTTGATAATCATTTGGAAATCCTAAAGCAATCAACCATTCTAATAACTCTTTATAGTTTACCATATCTTCAGCAATAAGAAAACGGATATTAAACTCAGCATAGTTAAGTTTATCACCAATTCTAGGAAGGTCAACAAAAGGTGTAGGTTGTAATGCAAATCCATTTTGCACTGAAGGAAGGTTAGCTGATTGACAAGTATATGCTACGTGAGGTAAATCTTTAATTATAAATCTAAATGCATTAGGACGTAAGTAGTTATATACTACACCTTGGTTAGGTGAATTTACATCACTAATTATGTTTGCTGAATCTACTGTATAAGCCATGTGTATATTTATACAAAAAAAAGGGCTCCAAAAGGAGCCCTTGTGACAGCAAGAAATGAATCTTACATTAAGTTAACAACTTTAGATAACCTGTAGTACTGGTTACGATCTGCTGTGAATGCATCAGCGTCTGGAAGACCAGAAGTACCAACTACATATGGGTTAGCAATCATACCGTAACGAGTCTTGAAGCCAATCTTAGGCTGGAAACTTTGTGGATCAACCGCACGAACCATTTGTAGAGGAACGTATGGGCAGTAGAATATACCAGCATCATATGGTGATGTTCCACGATAACCAGCTAAGTAGAACTGACTAGCAGCACCAAGGTTAGCTGAATATGGGTCAATGTAAACTTTTAGCTTACCATTGATAACACCAGCAAATGTATTGCCTGTATCATCTACATTTAAGTTAGGCTGAAGTGCAGGTGCATAATCAAGTACGCCTGCCATTGCAAGAGCAGAAGCTACGTCAGAAGAACAAAGTACAAAGTTACCTTTTCCTCTACGAGTGTCTTGCCCAATGTGGTTACAATCTCTTTCAATGTTATATAAGAGACCCTTGAATCTTTCAACAGACCAACGACCGTTTGAGTCGACGTCTAAGTTAAATGTTCCTGGTACAGCTGTATCGGCAGAACCTGCTTTAGCTACCAAGTAAATCTTACGAACTACTTCACGGTTGATTTCAAACATAATCTCTTGTGAAAGAATATTTGAAAGTTCCGTTTCAGCATCAAGACCATGTACTGCTTTCAAGTCTTGTGCAAGTTCTAAAGTGTACTCAGCTTTTAGAGCTCTTGTTCTAGCTGTTACAGTTGTCTTGTCAATGCTGAATGACATTTGACCAAACGAATTATCGTCTGCATCACCTAAAGCCTCACCGAAGGCTGTAGTCATTGCATTACCCTGAGTATAGGTTCCGTCTACTGGATTTGAACCTGCAAAGTTTGGCTCACCGTTAATGTCAGTAATACTATTACCTTGCTTATCGTGAGCTGCAGCTGCAAATGAAGTATTAGCTTCATTAAACAATGCTTCTTCGTATCCAATGTCTGGACGACTATTACCGTAGAGAGATCTCATTGCAAAGATAAGACCTGTAGGACCTGTCATTGGTTGTACACCAGCAATGTCATAAGCTATAAGGTTAGGCATTGCTCGTCTTACTAATCCAATCAAAATTGGATCATATCTGTCAATACCAGCAGTAGCTTGTGAGTTATTAGCTGGAGCTGCTTCGGTTAACATATCCTTTTCTTCTTGGAGAGCTTTTTCTTGGTTCTCAAGAAGAACAGCTGTAACCTGCTTCCTGTAGTTTTCCTCAATTTTTGGAAGATCTGGATGTTCCAAAACTGGACTCCATTTCTTCATTGAGCTTTCTGATAAATACATTTCTTACTCCTTTGGTTAGAATGTTACTATTTATTACTTTTGGGTTCTTGAAATACTTGTTAAGTATGCTGCCATTTTTCCTGACACTTCTTGATCAGGCTCTTGTGTTCCACTTTCTTCTACTAATGTTTGTTCTGCAGACTTAACTTTATCTTTTGGAAAATAGTTTTCTTTAATTACTGTAACTTTTTCTGCAAAGGTTTTTTCGTCTTCAAATTCGACTCCCTCGCATAATTTAACTAACTTTTCTTTTTCTGTATCAGCTAGTCCTTCAGTAATTCCTTCAAATACTGAACCTTTTTTGAGTTCAACTAAATGTTTAGTTAACTCTATATTGTCATTTGTTGTTTCATCAAGTTCAGCTTTCAAACTTTCAACTTTATTAGCTAACTCATCTAATACGTCAAGTTTGTCTTCTGGAACTTCAATATAAGACTCTGTAAATAAACCTCTGAGTCCAGTCATAAACTGTTCAGTGATTTCTGTTCTTAAACCATTTTCAATGGCTATCTGATTTTCTTCCATCCATTGCTCTACAATGTAATTCATAAAACCATCTACCTTCTCAACTAGACCTTCTTTATATTCAGTCAATTGAGATACATTCTGTTCTTCTAATTGAGTAACAACTTTTTCCATTTCATTGTTTACTCTAGCAACTACTGCTGCTTCAAATATGGAAGTTGCTTTTTCTTTAAACTCTTCAGAAAGATCTTCACCAAAGATATTATTAAGCTCTTCAGAGATATCTACTTCTAAAATAGTTTCTTGATCAACTTCTTCTACGTTTTCTTTATCTGTTTCTGTTTGCTCGCTGGCTTGCATTGTCATTGAAGATGCTCCTGATTTTGCTGTTACTCCAGGAATTGAAGCTGTCTTAGCATCACCCTTCATTGATATTGAAGATGGGTTCTTAGCATATATTACTTTAGCAGCTGCCTTAGCTCCTGGATTCTTTTCGTCTTCGTCAAATTCATCTACAGTTGGTTTAGGCGAATTACCTAAATTAGGCATTACAGTTGTATCACCTTTATTAGCTGCTTGACCAGCTCTAGATGTATCTTGTTTCATGCTAGCCGAGGTTTTTTGACCTACATTGCCAACACTCATAGCAGAAAGATCTTGAGGCGCTTTAGCCATGTGCTCTGCTTCTGATAACTGCTCTTGATCTTCGGTTTTACCCTCAAGCAGCTCTTGAATTTTTGACTCGACTGACATTCTTTGTCTCCTAATTATGTTTTGTTCTATTCTATTTATAAAAAAATGTTACTTGATTATATTTAATAATTTTTTAAACACCTGGAGCTTAGCTTCTTGCAATTGCTTCTTAGATGCTTTCTTAATTGTTTTCTGTGCTTCTTCAACGTGTCTTGGTTCCCAAATACCATTATTTAAAAACCAATCTGCATTTTCCATAATACCTCTTACAAATGCATTAGGAGCAGAAGGATCAGAAACTATATCAACAGTTGATAATTTAAAATCATCTTGTACTTCATTTATTCCACCTTTATCTTTAAGTGATCCAACACCTCTTGAGGATACACCTAAACGTACACCTTCAGTAATAAAATTTTCTGCAATCTTACCCATTGGAGTACTTAAAATTTTTGCTTTACCCATTACTGCACCATCTTCATTTACTTTTAAATTAGTAATGAGATGTGAAACTTTATCTAAGTTTACAGTTGGAGTTGGAGGATGTCCTAACTCACCTAGTGATCTTTTTTCATTTATAAGTTCTTGGTAATTACTAACTTCTTTTTCCATTATTCCTCGAGGATAAATTCTACCATTCTTATTAGGCTCATCATAGCCCATAAACTTACCTTCTATGTAATAACTTTTCTTACCGTTATTAACTTCTTCAAGGTATCTTATTTCTGAGTCTATATTAACTTCAGTTATTAGTTTCATTAGAATGATCCTCTTTGATATGCTTGCAGTCGTTGTGTATCTGGATCTTTAAATGCTTCGCCTTTATTCATTTTAAGTGTTACATGACCTTCTGTAGTTTCTGTAAACTTAACTTTTACGTTAGCATTTCCACATTCAATAGCATAACCAGCATAATCCATTTCACCTTGACCTGCTCCAAGTACTAATAAATTAGCACTATCTCCTTTTTTACCATCATACTCTCTCATTACATATGCTACTCCAGTTAATGAATAAGTAACACCTGTAATGGATAATGTGTTTCCGACACCCGCTGTGTTCTTGTTATGTGATTGTATAGAATGGTTATTTGCTGCTTTAAATAATACATTACTTTTTCCAGAGACGTTAGCACAAATGTTTCCTGATGCATCAGCATGATTATGTAAGCAATGTACTACTACATTCCTTTTTTGATTCATTATAATATTGGCATCACCAGTATTCATTGCTGATGTTCCTCTATCTGCTGCTGAGCTCATCTATTATCCTCTAGCTTTCTTAATTTTTTTCAACATTTTAAAATCTTCAGCATCTATTTTATTATTTTTATTTGCATCAATTTTATGTTGATTGCCTGTTAGCTCTTCGTTAACTTCAACTTCTTCTGCAGTTTGTGGTTTCTTAAATGCTTGATAACCTGCTTTCATTTTTTTACCAAGTTTTTTTAAACCTCTTTGAGCTGCATAACCTGCTGCTCCTCCTATAGCTGCTCCAACAGGACCACCTAAAGCTGCTCCTCCGACTGCACCTATTCCTGTACCTAATGCACCTTCATGAACTCTTTGATACATTCTATGATACATATCATGGACATCTTCTGCAAAGACTGTCTCAGTTCCATGATTAAATTTAACTGTAAACCATTCTATCTGACCATTTTCATCTGGTTCAGCATGATTATCTTCTAAGACGACACCTTCACCATATACATCATGATATACTGGCATAGGTACATCTTCTTCAGTTTCTTCCATGGCCATCTTAGTAGCTGTAGCATACATAACTTCTTTAGCTTTATCGCCATAGTTTTGTCTAAATTCTTTAAAGTTCTTTTTCATACCTTTTACTATGTCCTCTTTTTTTTTAACTTCAGCTTTGGTCATTTTATTATGTTCAGACATTTTAGTCCTTACTCTTCAACGCCACTAAGATCATCTACTTTGTTAACATCTTTAATGTTTTTCTTAGCCTGAGCCATTCTCTTTTTACTTTTTACGTCATGACCCATGGCATGATTATCTTCATTATACAAATTTGCACCAACTTCTTTTTTTCTTTGATCTAATGCATTTGTAATTTTTATTGCTAAAGCATTTTCAAATTGTTCTTTAGCATCAGTAGCACTTCCATCAACAATACTATCAACCATTGATTCAACGTAATTAGTTTCTGAGACTTGATCTTCAGACATCTTCTTTTTCTTTTTCTTCATCATGTGTCCGTGATGAGACTCATGCATAATTTTTACATCTTCAGTTTGTATAGTTTCAATGCCATGATCAAACTCAACATTATACCAAGCAATATTTCCATCTTGATCTGGAATAGCATGTTGTCCTTCTAAAACATATCCTTCACCATACTCTGGATGTAAGACGTGTTTAGCACACATATGCTCAGAATAGAACTCATCAATCTGTGCATTCTTTTCATCATTATCATAATGCTCATGCATAGACTCTCGAAGTATCTCTAATTCTGAAACTGGTACATTTTCAACTAGACCATGATCAAATATAACATCATAGTGAGTTACTGTTCCGTCTTCAAGCATAGTATGCTGTTCAGGTACACAATGACCTATACCATACTGTTCGCTTTTAACTTTAGAAGCACAATCGTGTTTCTTCTTTTTTTTGTGTTCCATGACATTTCCTTATTTTTTATTTATTTATAAGATTTTTATTGTTCTTGTTGTTGAGGAGGTGGATTTTCTTGCATTTCTGCATCCATTTCCTCTATTTCATCATCATTCAATCTTAAAACATTTTTCTTAATATAGTTATCAGAATAAAATCTACCTACAAAAGGTTGCATTTGAGTTAAAAGATCTACTCTGTTTCTCATGTTTTCAGATTCTTTCATTTCTTTAAAATACTGATCTTGCGCATAAGTGTAAGTAATATCTTCTTTCATTTCTTCCCAATCAGCATCAGTTATAATGTTCTTCATAATTAACTGAGTTCTAAGTAGGTCATTAAATAGATGGTTAAACTTTTTTCTAAGTCTGTTAATAAATTTAATAAACTTTATTTCTTCATGAGTTATTTCAGCCTGTCTTCCAAAATTAAATCCAGACTGTTGTTGAAATCTTGACATTGGTATATTCAATGATTGATATACCTTTGTTTGGAAATATTCTATATCTGCTATTTCACCTAAGTTTTGTCCTGCTGGAAGAGTTGATATTTCAGTACCCTTTCCTCCTTCTCTTCTAGGTAGCCAAAAATCTTCAAGCATTGTCATAAACTTACGATCATCTTTTATTTCACCTGTAGCAGAATCATATACAACTTTGTTACGATATCTTGCCATTATGTCTCTCATATATTGTTCAGCCTTTACTTTTGGTAAATTACCAACATCAATATAAAAGATTCTTCTTTCAGGTGCTCTTGATATTCTATAAATGACTAATGAGTCAGTCATCATTTTAAGTTGATTAACAGGTTTAATAGCTTTATGTAAGTATCCTATGATTAAACTTCTGTTTAAGTCCATAATACCAGAAGGACAAAAAGCTATAGTATCTAATGCTATTTTAATTCCTGATTGAGATGTGGGTGCAGTTGGAACTACTCCTGGATTGTAAGATAATCCTTTTTCATTATAAACAAAAAATTCATTAACTTTTTCAACAAGTTCAATACCTGTTTCTGGATCTTTTTTCTTTTTTACTTCTCTTACTTTTTTTATCTTCCTTGGATCAATATATCTTAGTTCAACTATACCTTTTGTTGTATCTTTTTGATCTATGAGTTTTTGATAGTATAATCTTCCATCTATATACCATCTTCTAAAGATATCATGTGCTTTATCGTTAAAGTCAAGAAGTTTTTTAATTTTTTCAAATTCAGCTGTAATATTCTTTTTAAGAGTTTCAGATAAGCCAGTTTGTTCTAAGTTAATTTCAACTGGTCTTTCATCATCTAAAGCTGATATTGCTTCTGAAATTATTTCTTCAATAGCATTATCGCAATCTGGATATGATGCTATTTCTCTATATCTTGAAATTACTTCTGCTTCATTTCTAGTTGAAGCATCTAAATCAACAAAGGTACCGTAGTACCCTGCTGCAGTTGCTGTGATTGATCCGTCTTCAGGAACCGGAGTTATTATCGATTGATTAGTAACATCCGGTTGCTTCTGACGTTCGATTGTGAAACCAAATAAGTTGAGCGCCATAACAAAATTACTACATTAAAGTGAATTAAATACACCAGTCAGAATGCTACCCAAGTTAGAACCACCACCTGATGTAACAAAGGACTGATATTGCCAAGTAACAGTAAATGTTGATATCTGATCATTGGCTCCAAAGTCTAATGCTACAGGAGAAAGGTCTACAGGGAAACAGTCTAGTAGTGTATAACTCTTTAAAACATTACCATTTCTGTCTAACTGAAATATATCTAAGTTTCTTTGATATTCAGCTGGGTTCAATCTACCTGTTTTAGTTTGTAGATCTTCCATACCAGCCATCCATTGCTCTATTCCATTTCTAATTGAAAGTTGTGAATCATTAAGAACTGTTATAGTCCAAGGTGCATAAATTCTATCACCTGCAAACTTTACTTCCCTTCCACGATACAATACAATAGCAGGGTTAATAATCTGTCCTGGAAGTTCAGCTACGTTTACCAAAAACGGAGACTTTTGAACTGCATTAGCAGCTCCATCTACATAAGTTGGAAATGAAAGCTGTACTGCAAACTGATTAGGTCTAACTCCACCATTTGTAAGGGAAGATTTAAAACGCTCTACATTAAAAATTGTTGACATTACTTATCTCCCTTTAACCACCAACTTCATCAAACGAGATACCTGTTCTCGTTGCAACAAAGTTAAGTTGAATGAAATTGATCGATCTAGCAGGCTTTATGAAGATATCTGCAATAAATTCATTTCTATCTATCACTTCACCAGTATTGTTTGTTTCATCACAAACTACCTTGAAGTCAGTTATACCTCTTCTTCCTTGAATATCTCTCAAGAAAGGCTCTACTAGGTTTCTAAACTGTGATCTTGTAAATGCATCATTGAATTCAAACAACTGAAACTTAGCAGCTGTTGCAATTGACTTCTCTAATACAATAAACAATCTTCTAACATTTATTCTATCAAACGCAGATGGTTTAGATAGAAGTGTTTTATCTCCAAATAGTACTGTACCATTACCTGGGAAAGTAACTACTGGATTAACTCCTTTTTTATAAAGTACGTCTCTTTCAGTAGTTCTTGGAGAGAATGGAAGTTTAGTTACATTCTTAACTTGTCCTCTATTGAATCCAGCAGGTGAGAAGAATGGATCAGCTACAAAGTCTGTTCTTACACAAAGACCAGCTGTATCTCCATTCAATGGAACATATCTGAATACATCATTGTATCTATCGTATTGATATTTGTATCCTGAATCCATAACTGCATATGATGATGATGGTAATGTATCTCTAAATGCTGTTACATCAGTTGCTTCTGATCCTATATTATTAACTACATCAGCCTGTTCTGGCGATAAGAATACAACTAAATCTTTTCTTACTTCAGCAATATTGTTTATAGCATGAATTGCAGTAGCACTCGACACTTCACCTAATGGTAAAAGTGATATATCAAAAAGATCATCATTCTTAAATATATCAAGAGCAACTTGAACATTTCCATCTGATAAATTATCGTTTGATACAGCATTACCTAACTGGAAGTTAATATTTCCATTACCACTATTTAAAGTTTTAAAATTACTATTTAAAGTAGCTGTACCCCAACTTGCTTTAGCTGTTGATGCTTCAACGTTTGCAGTATGTCCTAACCACCAAACATATTCTGATACATCATTAACAACATCAACATAAAAGTTTGAAGATCCATCAGCTTTTTTAGCATCAGATGCTTTTGATACAAGTTCAAATTTTTCTAATATTGTATTAGCAGCTCCTGTCCATGCACCTGTTTCATCTACAACTGCAACGTGGATTTCATCATTAGCTGCTCCTCTTGTTGAAGCAAATGTTGAAGTTCCTGGTTCATTTGGAAAGTCATTTACAAATTCCCAAGTAGCATATGTATTAGCATCACAAATTGATACTTTTAATGCATTTCCAAGTTCTCCTGGATACTTTGCAGCCCAAGATTTTTCATTACTACCAGATGAATGGTTGCCATCATAATCATCTTCGTTTTTAATTAAAACATTTGAACCTAATGTTCCACTTGTACGTGCTACTCCTGATGTAGCATTAGCGACAGCGTTTTGTGCTCCTGATCCATCTAAATCACCTCTTCTAACTGTTCTTATAACTTGTAAGTTATTTCCATAAGATAAAAAGTTAGCAGCAGTAAAGTATGATTTAAATGTTGTATCATTAGGTCTTTGAAATCTTTCGAGTAAATTAGTTTCTGTATCTACTAAAGTAACTTCATCTACTGGACCCCATTGAAAAGAACCAACAAATCCTCCAGCCGTTGTTGATATAGCGGGTACAAGTAGAGTTAAATCCTTTTCAGTAACCAAAACTCCTGGTGAGAGTTGGAAAGCCATATTATGTCTCCTTAAATAATGTTATGTTACTCATAACAAAAAGTTTTTTCTTGTTTTATTTATAATTATGTTCCTTTAGGAATTCTTGATAATCTTTCTGAAAACTATCATGTAACCATAAATCACCATTAGCTACTTCATATACTTCAGGTTGATGATCATTGATCATTCCAAAAGGAGTTAATTCTTCTTCTATTTGAACAATTTTTTGTTGATACAATGCTTTTCTATTATTAGCATTCATCAAATCTTTAAATAAGGGATCGTTAGATGCCCATGAAAATAATACTAAAGACATAATTAAATCATCATGATAGCCTTCATCTGCTTGAAATGATCCTCTTTGTTCAACGAAAGTGGAAAATTCAGATATGATATCACTATCAAATATTAACATCTTGTCTTCTTCAATCAAAGACTTTAATGTTGAACAACCTATTCTTTTAACTTGTTTAGTTGTTCTTACTCCTAATACTGCACTTCTTCCAGTACTTGATAAGTACTGTCCATATTTTGAATCATGACCTACCCACATCATGTTATCATATTCAATATCATTATATATTATATCTGCAACTTGCTGACCTATATCATTGATCTCAACAAGTACATGCGCATCATTATAATCTTTTGCTACTTTAACTATAATATCAGGATATAATAATGGTGTAATTTTATTATCTTTAAACTTAGCAACTACTCTAAATGGATATTCAGTACAATCTATGACTGTAAAAGCTGAATAGTCTCCACCAACACCTCTTGAAGTATCAACTGCTATAAAGTAAAAATGTTCTTTTTCAGGTGATTCTAATACATCTAAATTATCTTTACTATGAGTAAATGATTTAGCTGACATTCTTGCTATCTTATCAGCACTAATTAAAGTATTACTTGATCCTAAGAATGTACAAAGCACCTCTTGATTAAACTTTAGCTCACCAAGTACTTTCTTTTGTTCTTCTGCCCATGCTTCGTCTCTGCCTGGTATCTTCCAATAAGGTATTTGTAAATTAACAAAGCCGTTTTTATTTTCTAACGAATCATTCCAAAATTTCCAGAAGTGATTGTATCCTAAAGGTGTAGATGTAAGAAGTACTTTAGTAGTTTCACCAGCCATAATTGTAGGATATGTTGATGTAAAGAACTCTTCTGCAACATTATTAGGAACAATAGCTGCCTCATCAATGTATAACCAGTTTACAGACTTACCTCGAATACCTGATATAGAAGTAGCTGATGTAAATATCTTACTTCCATTTTCTAACTCTACATCACCTTTATTCCAAGTCTTTACTCCTTGTTGCATCCATAAAGGTAGATTCTCATACATTATTTGATATCTGTAAAGTACTTCTCTAGCTGATGCAGATTTGTTTGCAAGGATAGCAACTGTTTTATTAGTTTGAAATAAAGTGTAATGTAGTATACAAGCTGCTGATGTGATTGTCTTTCCTTGCTGACGTCCTTCCATAATAATAACTTTTCTGTTATCCATTATGGTATTAACTTTTTCTTTTTGACAATCGTATAATTTAAATGGTACTAATCCAGAATCAAGTGAAACAATCATACAGTATGTTTCTATAAAGTAAGTTGGATCAGCAGTACATTTAATTATTTCTTCAACTTGTTCTTTAGTATACTGATGTTCCCAGCCAATCTGTTTTAGATTACTGTTACCATTATAGGAGTTAATCTTTGGACTTGACATCTATTGTTTCTTTTCTTTTTTCTTCAATCTGTTTGATAAGATCGCTAGT
>CEOE01030756.1_pt1 | contig 12704 bp, 14 predicted proteins | sample 530211 | NCBI WGS metagenome assembly CEOE01 (sample SAMEA2619779, study PRJEB7988) | marine metagenome | isolation source: saline water (ENVO:00002010), including
CATCGTTTAATACTATATTTGTGCAAACTTTAAGAAATGGACATCACTAAAATTCCACAGATAAAACATACGGACAGCGATAACTTTTTCTTGTTGGCAGGACCTTGCGCCATAGAGGGCGAGGATATGGCCATGCGAATTGCGGAAAAGGTCGTTGCCATTACGGACAAGCTGAACATTCCTTATGTTTTTAAAGGAAGTTTTAAAAAAGCCAACCGTAGCCGTATTGATTCCTTTACTGGGATTGGTGATGAAAAAGCCCTGAAAATTTTGAGAAAAGTCTCTGAAACTTTTAAAGTTCCAACAGTTACCGATATCCACGAAATTTCTGATGCCGCCATGGCAGCGGAATATGTGGATGTGCTTCAAATTCCGGCTTTTTTGGTGAGACAGACCGACTTGGTCGTTGCTGCTGCTAAAACAGGAAAAGTCGTTAACCTGAAGAAAGGGCAGTTTATGAGCCCTGAAAGCATGAAACATGCAGTTACCAAAGTTACCGATACTGGAAATGAGCAAGTATGGATCACGGACCGTGGAACTATGTTCGGGTATCAGGATATGATTGTGGATTTTCGTGGCGTTCCCACAATGAAACAATACGCTCCCGTGATACTCGATGTCACCCATTCCCTTCAACAGCCAAATCAGTCATCAGGGGTTACGGGCGGTAGACCTGCTTTGATTGGAACAATGGCTCGTGCAGGAATTGCAGCAGGTGTGGACGGACTTTTTATGGAGACTCATTTTGATCCAGCCAATGCCAAAAGTGATGGTGCCAACATGTTGGATTTAAGTTTATTGGAAAAACTACTTACCGATTTAACCGCTATCCGAAACACAATCAATTCTCTTTAAGCCGCATAAAACTGTTAAAATTTACTTTACAACACTCTGTTTAACAAGTAGATGGATTATACCTGAAATCATTATTTATAATTAGTCTAAATATATTTTGGATAAACAACCATTGGCCTATACATTTGTCAAAATGTTTATTTAGACTAATTTTAAATAATAAAATGAAACATATACTACTCATGCTGAGCTTGGCTTTTTATTCCTTAGCACAAGCGCAATCAGGAAACATCTCAGGAAAAGTAACAGACCAAAGAAACAACCCTTTGGCCAATGTTAATATTGCAGTTTCCAATACCAGTTTAGGCACAAACACAAATTATTCAGGGGACTATGAAATATCCGACCTTGCCCCTGGCTCCTATACGTTGACTTTTTCAATGGTAGGTTTTGGCACTCAGAATAAAACCGTAACCGTTTATGCCAATCAGACCACCAATGTACCGGTTATATCTTTGGTAGAGCGTCAAGAACAACTTAATGAAGTTGTGGTGGAAGGAAACCAAGTGAACAAGTTCTCGCGCAAAGCAAGTGTTTACGTGTCCAAAATGCCATTAAAGGACATTGAAAACCCACAAGTATACAATTCCATTTCCACCGAGTTGTTGCAGGACCAGGTAATCACCAATTTTGATGACGCCCTTAAAAATGCCCCTGGAATCGATAAACTATGGGAGTCCACAGGTAGAGGAAACGACGGAGCAGGTTATTTTTCCCTTCGTGGATTTGCCGTTCAACCCACAATGATAAACGGCTTGCCCGGCTTGACCAATGGTAGTCCAGACCCAGCAAATATTGAATCCATCGAAGTGATCAAAGGCCCATCGGGAACGCTATATGGCAGTAGTTTAATTTCCTACGGTGGTTTGATCAACATCAATACCAAAAAACCATACTACGGATTCGGAGGAAACATCTCCTACACTTCTGGAAGTTATGGATTGAACCGAGTTAGCGCCGATGTCAATACTACTTTGGGCAACCAGAACAATATTGCACTTAGAGTGAATACCGCCTATCACACGCAAAATAGCTATCAAGATGCTGGTTTTAGAAAATCGTTCTTCTTTGCGCCATCATTGGCGTTCCAGGCAAGTGATAGACTTTCTTTTAACATCAACACCGAATTTTATAACGGCAGAAGCACTAACCAAACAATGCTCTTCCTAGATAGAGGTTCACCACTTCGTGTGACCAATTTGGATGAATTGGGTTACGATTTCAAACGTTCGTACACCAGTAACGATTTGTATATAGACACTCCAACCTACAGCCTTCAAGGTCAGATGAACTACATTTTGAGCGATTCTTGGACTTCACAGACCGTAATATCTAGATCTAATGCAAAGTCTGATGGCTACTATTCCTACCTGTACGAAGTAAGCTCAACGGTAGAAGGCCTTTCTGGTGCTCCGCTCGAAGACGGAATTATATTGGCCCGCTACACCAGCAATCAAAACTCCGAGACCTTGGGAACCGATATACAACAGAACTTTATCGGGGATTTTAATATCGGAACCATGCGAAACCGTTTGGTAGTTGGACTGGATTACCTTAAAACAAGAACCATAAACAACAGTACAGGCTACGGAAACCAAGGCTTTGCCTATGTCGGTGCAAATCCATCCGAGTTTCAAGCTGTTGCCCCTGCCCTACACGATTACTTTGGAACCCCTATGGGAACCGGTTTGTACGACTCCGGTGTTTTGACACAAGCTGGAGCAGATGCAGGAATCGCTACCTTGGCCAATCCAGGAGCACAATTCAGTGAGGCTGAGCAAGAAATTTTCAGTGCCTATGCCTCCAACGTGATTAATCTATTACCGGAATTGTCCGCAATGGCAAGTTTGCGCGTAGACCGTTTTTCCAACGATGGATACAATCAAACCGCGTTTTCACCAAAATTTGGTTTGGTGTACCAACCTATTTTGAACAAAGTATCGGTTTTCGCTAACTATATGAACGGATTCAGCAATGTGGCTCCCGTGACCGAACTATCCAATGGAAACACTTCCGTGAGAGCTTTGAACCCTGAGCACGCCAACCAGTTCGAAGTAGGTACAAAATTGAACCTGTTCAACGACAAGCTTTCTGCCACCTTGAGCTACTACAACATTACCGTAAGCGATATGGCACAGCGAATTGATACCGATGCCAACAACTATTTCTACACCCAAGATGGCGAACAGACCAGTAAGGGGTTTGAAGCGAGCATTATCGCCTCTCCAGTTGACGGGTTGAACATCATTGCGGGCTACAGCTATAACGACAGTAAGTTGGTAGAAGGCGCTGACAGCTTTACCGGTTTTAGACCTGAGAGTGCTGGCCCCATGAACTTGGCCAACGTTTGGGCAAGTTACAGATTTTCTCAAGGCACCTTGGAAAACTTTGGACTTGGATTCGGAGGTAACTATGCCAGCGAGAACAAAATCTTCAATAGATCCAATGGAACATTTGCCATTGACGAGTACACCATTCTTAATGCATCTGCTTTTTACGATGCCAGAGACTTCAGAATCACGTTGAAGTTGGACAATATTGCCAACAAGGACTATTACAAAGGTTGGTCAACCATCAGTCCTCAGAACTTGAGAAGTCTTTCTGCCAATTTCACCTATAAATTCTAAGAGAACCAAATGAAAAAACTCATAGCAACCTTATTGTTCATTACCCTGCCCGTACTGTCGGCCTCAGCTCACTATCTTTGGATCGAGACCAACGGTACAGGGGCCTTGGGCCAAACACAGGAAGTTCGTGTGCATTATGGAGAATACACCTATGGTGTAATTGAAAAAGTGGAGGGCGAAGCTTTTCCATTGGTTTCCAAGTTTACCCTTTGGGTAATTGCTCCAGATGGCACAAAGACCGAGTTAGGTAAAAAAGCCAAGGAAGACCATTATTTGGCAAGCTTTACACCATCTCAAAAAGGTGTGTATACCATCGCTTTGAACAACAATGAAATCGATGTGATCGATTATACCCAATATGACTTTGGAATTTTCAAGACACATTATCATTCCACTGCAAAGGTTCAGGTGGGAGCTGATGGCGATACAAAAACTGCCAATCCTAACGGAATTGTGGTAAAGCAGTTGGAAAACGACGGAGAGGAAATCAAACTTCAAGTATTGTACAAAGGTGAGCCTATCGCCAAAAACGAGCTTAAAGTCTATGTTTCTGACCTATGGTCCAAAACCTTGTACACCGACGATAATGGAGAGGTTTCCTTTGCCTTGCCTTGGGACACACAGTATATTGTGGAGACCACTACCAAGGAAGAAATGCCCGGCACTTACAATGGTGAGGATTATGAATTTATTTGGCATTGTGCCACGTATTGTATAAAACGATAAGCCATGGTGACCCTAATTTCATTCCTCACATTTGTTGCCTTTTATCTGCTTTACAGCACCTCCAAAAAGATGGTTGCTGTTGGCGTGTTGGGCTTGGAGAAATGGACTGGCGAACATAAAAAAATAGCTCAATTAACCAGTTTGGCCTTAATGATTTTATCATTGGGGCTTAGCTGCTACTACTGGGGCCTTGGTTCGGGGACGTTCAGTTTTTTTATCCTTTTGATGACAGTTGCCAGTTTAGTGATTCTTCTTGCTCCATTAAGATTATTGAACTACCGCTTTTTAGGCATTCTTTTTTTGTGCTTCATCCTTTTTGAAACCTTTTTGTTTTAATCTATGCCAGCCAATAAAAAATATTTGAACCCATCACCCTCGCAACGATTTGCTAAAATTACCGCTGCCATTTTTGGCGGTCTTCTTGTGGCCGTATTGTTTCACATGGCCTTGGCCAGTTGGTTCAATCATGTAGCAGTGATCATTACCAGTACTTTTTCAGCATTTATCCTATGGGCCATTTTAATGGTAGTTGCCTTTTTGGGCAAAAACGGCTGGAAAGTCTGGGGCATTTACCTTTTGGTCAGCCTATTGCTCTTTGTCATATTTTATTTTGGAAACCAAACCAACCCACTTGTTTAAATTATGGGAAATCGTATTTACAATATTTTGTTCCATACACATACCGTAAGTGGTATTGTGATAAGTGTAGCACTCTACGTTATTTTCTTCACAGGATCTTTCTCTTTTTTCAGGGATGAAATCGCCAATTGGCAACGGGGGCATTCCGTTAGTCAAGAAGATACCTTACCTGGTAGTGTGGATGGTCACCTCAACGACCTTTCCAAAGAGTACAACTTGTTCGGCCGGGATGTAGAATTGAGACATTATTACAACGAAAAAAGCATTTCGGTAAACCTTGAGGCTTCAAAAGATTCATTGGCAACGGAAGAGGACAAAGCACCTATATTTTTCTATTTAGACCCGGAATCCAAAACCAAAACGGCCGATTATGCAAGCAATTATCATTTAGGTGAATTCTTGTACCGCCTACACTTTTTAGATCAAATCCCCTACCCTTACGGCAGGACTTTGGCGGGGTTTGTGGCCTTCTTTTTCCTTTTTGCAATCATCACTGGAATCTTGATACATTGGAACAAAATTGTTTCCAACTTTTACACCTTTAGGCCATGGGCCAAACTCAAAACCATGTGGACGGATGCCCATACCGCCCTTGGTGTAATCGGTTTTCCATTTCAGTTTGTATATGCTGTAACGGGAGCTTTCTTTTTACTGAAAGGTATTTTGGTACTTCCCATGGTGATGGGATTGTATGATGGTGACCAAAGCCAATTGTACGAAGATTTGGAATACAACCATCCCGTATACGAATTCCAGAATCAAAAATTGGAAAACAATATCAACTTGGACCAATATGTTCAGGAAATGAAAGAAGAATGGGGCGATTTCAGGGTTACGGAGACGCACATTTTCAACTACGGCGACCAAAACATGCACGCCGCCATTAGTGGTTATCTGGGCTACGACACCAAACTTAATGGTTTGGGCTACCGTATCTACAAAATTGCCGATGATTCCATAGCAAAGGAAAAAGTACCGATTGCCCCAACTTCCTATTTGGATGGTGTAAAAAACATGATGTTCCGTCTTCATTTTGGCGATTACGGCGGCTATGGGTTACGCGTGATCTCCTTTATCCTCGGATTGGTTTCTTGTTTTGTGATTATATCTGGGATTATGATCTGGCTTGTGGCCAGGGACAAAAAAAACATTCCGGAAAAACGCCGAAAGTTCAACCAAAAAGTAGCCAATATTTATATGTCCATTTGCTTGAGCATGCTTCCTGTAACAGCTTTGGAATTTATAATTGTAAAGTTTGCACCAACCGTAAACATGGGCTTTCTCTACCAGACGTATTTTTCGATTTGGTTGGTGGCTACCATATTCTTTATCCTTAAAAAGGATATTGCCTTTACCAATAAATGGACATTGATTTCTGGCGGTATTTTAGGATTGTCGGTTCCGGTTGCAAATGGAATTGCTACGGGCAATTGGGTATTGGCAGCGTATCAAAATGGGTATCAGCACATCCTTTTAGTGGATTTGCTCTGGTTGATTTTGGGCATTGTATCGCTTTGGATTGCTTTCTTTAAACTAAAGACAAAAAGGTCAGAACTTGCTCCAACCAAAGGTTGATTATTTCCAAAATCCCTTATGGTTAACGGATTCTGCATCTTTGATGACAGCCACAAAAACTTCGGCATCAATATCATCCAAGGAATGGTAACGGAGCGAACGCATGACCTTTCTGCCCTCTGTTATCATTTTATCCAAATGAACACTGAGGTGTGCCGAACTCCAAAAGCCAACATCCACATACCTCTTTTTTCGGGAAACGTTGAAATAGCAAAAAGGTTTTCCGTTCAGGTAATAGAATGGCAGTCGGTATTTATATTTCAGTTCTAAGTTGGGAACCGAAGTCTCTACTAAAACCTGTAGTTGCAGCAGTATGCTTTTAAAAGGTTCTTCTTGATTGATTATGTAATCCTCGGCCGGGTTCATGAAACAGCTTACTGATTATTTACGCTTAAATAGTTTTTTGACCAATTCCAGTAAAAGAAGTGCAACAAAACCTATGACCAATCCAAAAATAAAATCCTTGAGCAAGGTCGGAAGGCCTGGAAACAAATGGTGGAAAAATTCAATGTTGTGATTAAAAATACCACCAGAAACCAACAATAGCGCCAATGTTCCCACAATGGACAATCCCTTTATGATAATTGGAAGGGCATTCACCAAAACTTTGCCCACTTTATCTGAAAAACTGTCGTGCTCACCGTTCAAGTTGATCAAACGATATCCATAATCGTCCATTCGCACAATCAAGGCAACAATGCCATACACTCCCACAGTGGCTAACAACGCCACTACCGAAACCGTTACTATCTGAATGGTCAATGACTCATTCACTACCGTACTCAATGCGATTATGACAATTTCAACCGACAAGATAAAATCTGTGATTATCGCCTGCTTTACTTTTTTCTTTTCTTGTTCTGGCAACTCTTCCTCGGGAATATCAATTGGGTCTTTCGAATGCTCTTCCCCTTTTCGGTGAAAAATATATTCGTACACTTTCTCTGCACCTTCGTAGGCCAAATACACCCCTCCCAAAATCAAAATAACCGTAATGGCAACAGGCAAATAAGCACTCAATAAAAATGCAATGGGAAGAATGATCAACTTGTTCAGAAATGATCCTTTAGTGATGGCCCATAAAACCGGGATTTCGCGGCTTGATAAAAAACCGGTCGCCTTTTCTGCATTCACCGCCAAATCATCGCCCAAAATGCCCGCTGTTTTCTTTGTTGCGATCTTACTCATGGTTGCCACATCGTCCATCAATGCGGAAATATCATCCAAAACAGCAAAAAAACCGGAAGCCATAGAAATTTTTTAAGGTTAGCGATCAGGTAAGCAAAATAAATAAATCCAACCTTAACATCGGTAAAAATTGAAAAAACTATCTGCTACACCCCTTCCATGGACATTAAAGTAGCCACCCAAATAATGACTGAGGAAAAGAAAATACCGATAGTGTTGGCAGCAAAGGCCTTTCGTTTTTTCATTTTAAAAAGGTAGGCGGCAATGCTTCCCGCATAGACTCCCGTACCCGGAAGCGGAATCATTACAAAGAGCACAATGCCCAAAAACCCGAAGCGCTGAATTTTTTTACCGGACCCTTTTTTTGCTCTTTGCCCAACAAACACAGCGGATTTTTTGTAGAAACGCCATTTAACCAAATGCCGATTGATATACTCCAAAAAGAACATCATCATTGGAAATACCAACACATTGGCGCCAAAACACACCGCAAAAACCAGATATTCGTTCACCCCTTGGTACATCCCATAGGGAATGCCCACTTTGGCCTCACCAAATGGCGATAAGCTCCACAATGCCGCTATAATCAAATCAATGTGCAAGGTAACGAAGTTTTAAGCTGACAAACCTAACAAGGAATTTGTGTTACCTCCTCATTTTTATACTTAAATATTTATTAATTGTGATTTGCGACAAATGCAAATTGCTCCCCTTTTTCCCAACTACTTTATCTTCAGGTTAACAGTTTGTAAAATGTGATGTCAAGGATTGAAACACAATCAAAGGTTTCATAGTTTTGATAAAACCATCATCATGAAATTCCAACCATTATTCATTGCTTTATTTACAGTTTCGTTTCTCGTTGCCCAAGAGCATTCACACCAAAGTTCGAGAGCACTTGAATTTCCGAATATTCCAGGATACACCACATTAAAAACCGATTTGCACCAACATACCGTTTTCTCTGATGGAAATGTTTGGCCGAACATTCGGGTGATGGAAGCATTACGTGATAATTTGGACGTAATTTCGCTAACCGAGCATATTGAGTACCAACCGCACAAAGAAGATATTCCGCATCCTGATAGAAACCGTTCGTATGAGATTGCATTAAAAGAAGCTCAGGATCACGATCTGATCCTTGTCCATGGTTCGGAAATAACGCGCCAAGCTCCAGTTGGGCATAACAATGCCATTTTTATTAAGGATGCCAATCAACTTTTGGTAGAGGACGCTCAGAATTCCTTTGCGGTAGCAAAAAAGCAAGATGCTTTTGTTTTTTGGAACCATCCTGCTTGGTATGCGCAATCGCCAAAAGGAAATCCAATTTTGAGCGATTTTCAAAAAGAGCGAATCAAAAATGGGGAATTGCATGGAATCGAGGTAATCAATACTGGCGATTATTCAGAAGAATCCTTGGGGCTGGCCCTTGATAACAACCTGACCATTATGGGCACAAGCGATATACACGGCCTTATAGATTGGGATTACGTGGAAAAAGGACACACGCGCCCAATCACACTTGTCTTTGCAAAGGAGAGAACTGTGGAATCCCTTAAAGAAGCGTTATTTGCCGGAAGGACTGTCGCAGTTTTTAATTCATTGTTAGTGGGAAAAACGGAAAATCTGGTACCGTTGCTCAATGCTTCGGTAAAATTTGAAAAGGCGAAATACATTGACAACACCACAATTCTGGAGGTGACTTTACGCAACATTACCAGTAGTGACCTGATCTTTGAAAATCAAATGCCCTACACCTTCTATTCCAGTTCCCCAGTTTTCACTATACCTGCCGGTGGCACTAAAACACTACAAATAAAAACCCTTGAAAAAATAGTGGACCTGCCAATTAAATTAAAGGCATTGGGTGCCTACATTGCTCCAAACGAGCATCCCATTATTACCTGGAACATTAGATTGGAAGAATAGACTATTTAGGCCACCGAAGAAAAGGATGTGCCGTTGATGGCCTGATCAAAGTCAGGCAATATTTTTCGAATATATTTTTTTGAGGTCTTGTCGGAGATAGTCACCCACTTTTTATCTACGTTGACATCAAAATGGAAAGTGGAAAAGTCAGTATCCACATCCAATCGGGACAACAGGAACCGCATGATCCTTGGCCTTAAACTGTATTCCAAATCGATACAGGTTCGTTGCATTGCTGGATTGTCATCTCCAGAAAACACCCAATTGAACTTCACTGGCTTTTGAGAATTAGGATATACAATATACTAAAAAACAACACATTACCAACCTTTCACCATTGTTTTTGGTTGGATGGTCATTCTTTGCCGTCGACGTAGTCCTGAAGGTAAGCGTATCGGGGGGTCAGTTTGCCATTTTGGGTCATTCGGGCCCTATCGAGCACACCATCCTTATCGTTGTTAAAGAATGAGGGAATCACATGCTTGGAAAAGGCCTCTCCGAAACCAATGCTTGCATCCCTGGGCAATTCGCAAGGCAGATTGTCCACGGCCATTACTGCGATGGCATTTTCTGCTTTAAAATCAACCTCCTTTTCGGATACTGGATCATAACCATAAATAGGTTCGGCAATGGTAGATGGTCTAATGGTAGTGGCCACAGGACCATCGATATCGCAACTGATATCGGCTACCACCTTTATGTTGAAGTCAGGTTGTTTGACATCTTCCCGGGTATAGAGATAAGGAGCGCCATCTCCATAAAAATGCCCTGCAATGTAAAAGTCGGTCACTTTGGCGAAACGGAAAAAGTCGGACTTATAGGCCTCGGGGTTTTGAAAAAAATCAGCTTTGTTTCCACGCACTCCATCTTTGCGTTTATTGTATTCCGAAGCATCTATCTGACAATATACAGGATTATTGAAATCTTCTTTTAAATATTCTGCGACGCCAACTTGTTCCAATCCCATGGCATCGAGCATTTCTTTGGCACCATTACCTACTCTACCTTTTCCCGTGAGCAATATTTTAATATTGGGCAATTGTATCTTTTTTAGTTCGGCAATGAGTGCTTGCTGATCCAATAACGACTCTGCCTTTGGCATTTTGTACAAATTGTACTTTAATCCATACGCCCTAAAACCATTATAGGCGCCAACAATCCCTGCATATCGACCAAAAGCAACCAAACGGACACCCTTGGCATTTGTAATGACCTCGTGATCGTACAATTCTATATTCTTGTCCAAAATTGCACGAAGCAGCTCGCGATTATAGGGTTGCTTTTTTATGGTGTGTGAAAAGAAAAAATATTTCTTATTGGGAATCAATGCCTCGATGGGAACTTCCTTGACCCCGAGCAGTACTTCGCAAGTTTCCATATGCTCCACCACTGGCAGACCCTTTTCCGCATACTCCTTATCGGAAAAAACCCGAATGGGGGACGATTCCACTAAAATTTCAGCTTTTGGAAATTTGGATAGGACATTTTGACATTCCTCTGGTGACAGTACCACTCTGCGATCGGGCGGATTTTTGCGTTCTCTGATGATTCCGAACTTCATAGATTATTTTGGTATAATTGTTGACCAAAATAAGGGTAATAGGCAGGGTAAGCAAACTTTTTATTGTTTGATGGATATGCGTTACCTTTGCCGACCGCGTTAGGGATAGAGGCAGGTACCTTGTACGGCCGATAGCCCGACCGAAATGTTGCAAAGCAATATTTCGGTAACGCCCTCACTTCGACTGCGCTCAGTGCAGGCCAAGTTCTTTGATAAAAAAGTGAGTAGGATGAGGTCCCGAAACAAGTTCGGGACGTAATTCGATTACGCAAATTAAAAATTTGCTATCTCATTACGGGGCCGACCGGTTTTGACAGCAAGACCAATGGCGATGTAAGCATGCCGAGCGCTGGGATACAGCTCGTAAATCTCATGTTTCACACTTTTAATTGGCGAAAATAATTACGCTCTTGCCGCATAATCTGAATTATAGTAGGATTTGCCTCGTCCCTACTAGGTAGGGAAGCGAGATGTTCCTGAATAGCCCTTGTTGACGGCGATTCGTTTAGGAGCACCAAAAAAGTCAACACAAGGGTGTCCGTTCGCTTTGGCGACACCTCTAAAACCTTAAGAAGATAAGTGTATATTAGGCCGTATCTGGTCAGGTATGCAACGAAAATCAAGCAGATACTAAGCATGTAGAAGGCATGGTTATTGCTTGTTTGGACGAGGGTTCGAATCCCTCCGGCTCCACTAAATCACTATCAAAACAAAACAACAAACCTGTAAGTCATTGATTTACAGGTTTTTTTATTTTATTTAGTTTCATTTAAACTCAAATGAAATCAGTTTAAAAGGAACCAAATCGATACCCATTCTAAAAATTAAAAAAAGGTATCGATTTCTCTGTAATTTATTCTTTTTTAATGGTTTACAAAATTCCATAGAATTATTTTTCATACCTTTATTGACATAAATCGATACCCAAAATATGTCAAATTCATTTGCAGTCTTATTTTACCTTAAAGACAAACGTCTCGATAAGAACGGCAAAGCCGGACTATACCTTAGATTAACCGTAAATGGTCAACGATCTGTAATAAGCCTTCATAGAAAAATCGATCCTGAAAAATGGGACTCGAGAATGAACAAATTGAAAGGAAAAGGCGTTGAAGCAGAAGAATTAAATCGATTCATGTCCACTGTTCGTCATAAGATAAATAAGATTCACCATGAATTGGTAGAAGAAGGTGAATTTTTCACAGTGCATGATGTAAAGGATAAATTTTTAGGCAACGACAAAAGGGTTAAGATGTTGTTGGAACTCTTCGATGAGCATAACCAACAGATGAAGAAGCTGATTGATATTGAATTCGCCCTGGGGACATACAAAAGGTATCATACCACAAGAAACCATGTGGCCGAATTTATCAAAACCGAATTCCGAAAATCTGATATCCCTATCCGGGATGTAGATTTGAAATTCATCAAAAGGTTTGAATTCTTCCTAAAGACCGATAAAAAATGTAATCACAATTCGGCGTTGAAGTACATCAACAACTTTAAGAAAATCATCCGAATGGCAGTTGCCCATGAATGGATCAGTAAAGACCCATTTTACAACTATAAAGTTCAATTCAAAACCGTTGAGCGTGAATTTCTAT
>CEOE01031955.1_pt1 | contig 12700 bp, 10 predicted proteins | sample 530211 | NCBI WGS metagenome assembly CEOE01 (sample SAMEA2619779, study PRJEB7988) | marine metagenome | isolation source: saline water (ENVO:00002010), including
TCCGGCGGCAATTGTTTCTCGCGCGCCCAGAACGGCCAGTCATACAGCAGCAGGGCGGCTTCGGCGTCACTGATCCCGCCCAGGAACCGGGTCCGCTCCATCGGAGTCATTGTCCGGAGCGAGGGCTTCGAGACGGGCGGCGAGCTTTTCCTTTGCTCCCTTGAGGTGGCGTTCCATGTCGTCTGATCCGGCATCCTTGCCCTCCCGGAAGGTTTCCGGGCGGTGTGCCCGCAGCAGGAACATCAGGAGCGAGTCGGAATATTTCCGGACCGTCCCGCAGATCCTGCCCTGATGAAAACGCGGTTGTTCCACGCCCTCGACGGCCCTGCTCCGGGCTTCGCCCTCGAGCAGGTCGACGGCGATATCGAGTGCTTCATCCCAGGCCTCGGCGAAGGTCTGATCCTGGCGCCTGATCTGATAGGCGTGACTGCGGTCCAGCCGCGCCTTGCGGGCGGCTTCGCTGACGTTTCCGGTTTCGGCGAGAGCTTTCAGAAATTGCCGCTTCTTGCGGGTCCGTGCTGCGGATTCGGCCATGCGTTTCACCCAAAGAAAAAGGCGCCTTGCGGGGTGTTCCCACAAAGTGTCGGCTGCCACATAATCCGGCATCAAATTACCCGCTAACCCATTGATTTTTCGTGACGCCGTGCCAGAAATATATGTCCGCATTGTCACGATTGGCTGTCTTCCCGACAGATCGTGCCACGATTGTTGAATTCAGCTTTCCGGGATGGTCTGAAGGCGTACGAAACGGCGCTGAGTTAGGCCAATACCTCGGGATATTGGTCGACGATCTCGCCAAGTGCGATCACCAAAGGTGTTTCTGTCGCACCAACTTCAGTCAGCTTGTTCCTGACTTCTGCAAGGATGCTGAGGTGCTTCTTGATCGGCTTGCCATAGCGCTTTGGCGACAGCGAAATGATCTTGCGGACAAAGCGATCATGATCGAGAGCCATTAGCTTAAGCGATCGCGTGAGCCAGATACCGACCTGCTCGCCCATCATATCGTCCAGCCAGAACGAGTCGTCGCGCTCTGCTCCGAACGCTCCCAGTTTCCGGGCCGCAAAAAAGATCTCGGCAAACTTCAGTCCAGCTAGCATCGGCAATTTGTTTTGGGGTGACCCAAGCAACATGTCTGCAAGGTATTTGGGGCCGCCGGTTTCGTCCGGATCGGCTCTCAATATCCCGGTTTTCAGCGGCTGAAAGTGAAGTTCGTGGCCGCAATTACAGACATCTGGGGCTCGAATTCGCCAGTCGAGGTCCTTTCCGCAGCTAGGACACGTGTTGATCAGTCGGCAGCCGTGTTTCGTGCAGAAGCGGACAAACCGTAGGGTCCAGGCAACCTGATGTTCGCTGGATTCGATCAAGCAGATTGGACAGACCCTTCGTCCTACGCGGACCAGGGAGTCTGTCGGGATGTCGTGACCTAATAGCGACGACACCTTGCCGATAGCGGTTTTCACGCCCGCCTTTGGAGCGATCGGCCGGAGTGTCTGGAAATCCTGACCGGTCGTGATTGCAAGACGATCGATTTCGTCGTCGCTGTAGGAGACTTGGGGAAACTTGATGCCAGCCGTCTTTGCTACCCAATCAGCCCGCTCAAGGTGATTGTGTTTGGCCATACGGGCGATATATCCGTTGATGCTTTCGCCAGAGCGCGGAGGATCGCGCAGCGGCAAACGGGCGCTGGTAGTTGTGTCCATGGATCCGCAAACAATTCGATGGGTTGAAATCTTTAGGCAACGCGACTGATAGGATAACCATCATGGCGCGAAGGATTTCTGCCTCAATTAATGGACTAAACGCAACTTTAGTCATGATTGCTTGCTGAAATGCGGTGTGTTGCCAGAATTCCTTGCCCGAATGACGATCCGTGCCACGATTAGCGGTTTCCGAGGAATCCAAGAGTCTGCATGAAAGGACGTCAATCAAGCGGCCGCTTGATTGCGTTCAGAAAGCTTTTCGGGAGTGGAAACGACGCTTCGACGATCTCAATGGCCGCGAAGGCATCATCGGAAAACTCGGGTGCGAAACAGAAGAAGCCGACGAAAGTCTCGTCGGCTTCTTATCAGGTTTGCTCGTTGCACCGCGATGGAGGTCGGGTGCGGTCTGCCTCGCTGTCTTACGCGGCGAGCAGGTCGGACTGTTTCAGCTTCCGCTTGCCCTTGCGAAGTCTTGTCTTGCGACTGGGCAGTTCGTCTGGGCCAGGTTGTGCCTTAAGTGTGCTCAAATCGACATCGCCGAATGGATTCACCCGATTGAATTCCTGGGTTTCCGGAAACACCGCGGCGGTATCGCGCAGCACTTCCAGGTTCAGGGAACTGGCTCCCTTTTCGAGCGCGTTGATTGTGGCCGCATGCAGGAAATCGATAGCGCGTCCGATACGGCCTGTAGCGAAGTAGTGAATCCGAAAGGCCAGTGTCTTGTCCTTTCCGAGATTGGATGCTTCGGGAAGGGGAAGCTGCTCCTCATAGGCTGTGAGGACTGCCCCGAAAATGGCCCGGTCTTCGTCGACCTCCCAGTTGAAAGCTTTGAGTGCGTGTTGACCGGCGGCTCTACGTTTTAGCTGCTCGTTCTCCTCGAAGATGGCCGTTGCCTCCGGCGTGCCTGCGAGCACGACCGGGCAGATGGCGGCATTCAGCAGGCTTTTTACGAAGTCGGCTGCTCGGTAGATGCCGTTCTGACCCCTGGATTCGATGAGGTGCTGTACTTCGTCCAGAATGACCACCTCGACGCCTTGATGGCGCAAATGGTGTTTTACACGTTCCATCAGGGCGACCTCCGTGCCTTTTGAAGCTACGGCTTCGGGGAGACGGAGGGCTCGCAGCATATTCTCTGCAAGCGCCTTGGTGGTGCAGCGTGATGGGAGTTCGACATAGAGGACAGGTTGTCGGTCGCCTTCGGGCGTTTCCACGAGCGGGAAGTTGTTCTCCCAACGCCTCAGCAATGTCGATTTCCCTGTACCTGATGGACCGGTCAGCAGCAGGCAACGCGCGGCTCGGCGCAATTTGCTCCCGGGGCAACGATATCGCCGGAGCTTCTCAAGGGCTTGGAGCACCTCCTTGGCTTCGGGGTGTGGAATGAAAACCTGCTCGAGAATGTCGAGTTTCTCGAGGATTTCCTCCGCTGAAAGAGGGACTGCGCTGACCTCGGTCGAAGTCTCGTCAGAAATCAAGTTTTCAGTCGCGGTGGTCGATTTGTTCGTGCTCATGATTCTCTCCATATCTAGTTGATGAATTCGGCCTGAATGCCGAAGGTTGCGCTGGCTTCGGCGAACGACTCGTCGTCGTCATCGTCCGGAAGCACCGCGTTCTCGTTGGCCGTCGCCGGAGGCTTCGGAGCGTGACGTTCGGTCGGCTTGGGGGTTGCCCGCGGTGACTTCGGCTTGGAACGCTTCTGAGGACGAGCACGCGTGGTCTCTTCTGGGGCTTCGTCCTCTTCATCCGTGCGGGATTCGAGGTCAAAGGATGAGGGGCGAGCCACTGCTTCCGGCTCGTCCGTCTCGTACGGGACGTCGGTTTCTCCAAGCGCTTTGTAGAGTCGCATGCTGCTAAACTTTTTCTGCTCCTGCAGCAGGCGGAATTTATTGTGCAAGTCCTCCTGTACCTGGATGAGCTTGCCAATTCTGACCCGTTCGCCTGGAGCCATGTCTTCTTTGGCCTTCTGCTTTACCAGCGAGTGCTCGGCTAGTGAGAGACGCTTAGTGTATTCGAGGTCAATCGACGGCACCTTGAAGAAGCGGCCGGTCACCCAGTCCTCGACGAAAACCGAGGATAGGTCGGCTGCGTTGATACGGACCTTCACCGTGTCAGGTTTGTCCCCTCGATTGATGAGGGTCCTGAAAGCTGGAGAATTGCAGCTATACATCAGGCCCTGGAATTCGATGCCGCGACGGGTCAGCTTCCGGTCGACCACGTGGTTGAGAAGGATGTCGAGGTCCTCTACCCGCTGAGGCAGCGAGACAGGGTATTGTTTGATGCTCGCTTCCCACTTCCTGATGGGCAACGTCTCAATGCCTTCGTGGAGGGATTGCGAGTAAAAGTCGACTACCCACTTGAGAACGCTGCCTTTCAGGTCGCCGAGCGTCATGATGGCTTCTTTTTCCGGGTTGTAGTGTCCACGCTGCTTGGTGTTTGAGAACGTTGTTCCCGGAATGAAGTGAAGGTGCTGACGAGCAAGCGTTAGGAAGAAGCGCTCAATTTTGCCCTTGTAGCGGGGCTTTCTCGCGGGGCTGTAGACGATATCCATTCCAAGCGCGAGGCAGGCTTCCTTGAAGCTGCGCCCATGGAACTCCGGTCCGTTGTCGACAATGATGCACTTCGGGATTCCGAAGCAGGGCCAGTCGTTCTCAATCTCCGGATAAACGTTTCTCAGCCAGGTTTTGGGCCGAATAGCATTTCGTAAACAGAGCATCACGCTATGGGCACTCGGCGACTCGAAACCGATATGCACTCCCACAATCATGCGCGTGAATCGGTCAATTGCGGCGGTAATCCAAGGTCGTCCAAGCGGTACCTTGCGCTCAGTGTCGAGCACGAAGACGTCCAGTTGGGTATGGTCGATTTCCACCTCTTGCAGGGGCCTGGATGCCTCAGGTCCGCGGCTAACAGGCCTGCACTGCCGGTCGAACTCAAGGTAGCCCTGCTGTTCTTTGACAACCAGGTCCTCGTCCAGGGACTCAAGGAATCTGTAGACGGTTCGCAGGCTCGGTTTCTTTAGTTGGCCACTAGGCTCAAGAAACCGCTTTTCGCGCCCCTCGGTATCGAGCCTGTTCATGCGGGCAAGGGCTAGCCTATGGAGCGCGGGTGCCGTGACCCGGGTGGGAATCAGCCAATGCTCGTCGATGGTTTCGAGAAGAATATCCACGACTTCCGGGTCAAATCGGCCCCATCTGTTTCCACGCAGGTGATAGCGTGGTGCAAGGCATCGGACGTCGCGGAGGTCGGGCGAACCAATGTCAAACCATGCTTTGAGCCAGCGCCGCATTTTGCGGGGCGACGGAGGGTCTTGGTCGTCGTTCTGATTTGCGACAGAGTCGATGAGGGGCTGGAGAACCTTCGAGCTCTGGCGGTTCAGGTTTCTGTCGACGTATGCCTTCAGGTACGTGAAGCGCTTTGTCGCTTCATCCCTAACCGGTTCAGACAAAGTGACGAAGGGCTGCTCGAGAATATCTCGATGCTCCTTCTTCAGCTTCCGGTCGGGGTCAACCACCCTGACGAGGTCGCCGGACGCCCATTTCGCGATGAGCTCGTCTTCGTTCATCGTCACGAAGCGATTGTCGTTTACGTGTTGTAGGTTGATTTCGCCGGTCTTGGTCCGATTGCGGAATCGATAGAGGTCACCCGAAATCTCTACGACTTCGTCACGTTTCCAGTTAATGGCTACCATGTTCATTCTCCCAGGTTTGAATATTTGAAATCGCTCGCGATGAGGCTGTCCCCGGACAGCGGAGCGGTTGTGAGGTCGATGGTGAAGAAGCCGCGCAGCGCCATCCCGTAGAGTTCGCCGCGCCGTTCCGCCGGAAACCCAAGTGCGCTTTCCAATTCGCCCAGAGTCCGAGGTCGCTTCCTGGCGAAAGCATTGGCGACATCCAGCTTCAATTGCGGGCTCGGGTTCAGGGTCCGAGCCTCGAGCATGAGCCTGACGTTCGCGCGCAGCGGCTCGGGGCGGATGTCGCGCTCTGTCATGAACCGGAAATCGATACCGCGCTTCTTGAAGACCTCGGCGATGATGTTGAAGCGAGCCTGTTGCTCGGGGTCCGCAAGGTCGGCCTCGAATTTGACCTCAATGATTTCGGTCCGGCCGTTGTGGTGCTCGACCCTGAAGTCGGGATAGTACCGGCGGCTTTTGCCCTCGAGCTCGTAGTCCAGGACTTCGGGTTGAGCCGCGTAGAGTGCGACCGAGTTGTCGGTTTCGAGGAGCCGTAAACAGTCGAATTCGAGCGACGACTCCCACGGCACCAGGGCGCGGTTCTTAAGGCTGTTGAATAGGCCGATGACCTTGTTGGTGCTCCTGGTAATTACCTTGCGAGCACGTGGCGGGTTTACATTCGGGTACGGGTTCTTGACTGCGCACACACGTCGAGCGTTGACGCGTCGCAACACGCGTTTGGTCTTCATGAAATTGTCTCCTGAGGTAGCGTTCACTGTGGCCGGACCGCTGGGTCCGGGCGAAATTGTCAGCGGACAGCTACGGTATTCGGTGGCCTCGGAGACTGTGGACGACGGTGACTAGCCGGTGGGAAAAGGCCAGAGCCTGATTCAAGCGCGCGGTCGCGAATTTCCGACTATAAGTAGAAAAATAGCAAAGAATCGGGTGGGTAAGTTTGGGCGACAGGCGCACCTCTTCACCCGAACAGACTGGCGCTGATTGAATCTGATTAGACATGGGAAACCCCAAGGCTCGCATACAGGAACCGCGCGGGAAGTCACGCGATTGGCTAAGAACTAAGGTTTCTTAGCGTATGGTGCCGTGGGAGAATGCAGTGACAGCCGGGAGGACCCGGTTGCTTGAAATGCCACGATTGCCGACTTCATACTGCATGAGCGAGCTTCTACCAGTAAGAGAGTGCGCCGTCAAGCGAATTTCTTGCTCTCAAATTCTGGTCTTACGGTATCAGGTTGAGGTCGCTCCGGTTCTGGACACCGACTGGCACAAGAAAGAGGCCCCTAGATTTCCCATAATGTCCTGGCGCGAGCTAGTGGGGTATAGCGGTTTCATCAGCCGAGTTGCTCTTGAATACGCGCTCCAAATGGTAAGCTGCCCGTGGATCGCATCCGCGGTTCATGAATGCTTGGAGGCATGGAAGGACAAGGCTCCGAAGTGCTTCCGACCTTGCGGGGTCCGTGATCCATTCGGCCAGAAGGCGAAGTCTGGTTGCTCGCCAGTACGGGGCGGTGGATCGCTCGCACAGTGTTTCGAGATAGTGTGAGAAGGAGGTGGGCCAGTGCTGGCAGGCCATGAAGCCGATCTGAAGGTACTGGTGCGGAGCAAGATCCCCGCGCGATAGCAAAACGGGTGCGAAGCGCTTACGTGCGCCGGATCCAAACCATCCCAGATGAAGCATCAGCGCCAGCAGGTCCTTGAAGTCGAGACCGGCCACTGGTCCTGTTCGCTTATCTTCGAAGCCGTTGAGGCCGAGGACCGCATAGACCAGGGACAAGCCGTCAAGTTCGGACGATGACACCGACTCGGTGCTTGCGTGGCGGAGATCGGCGCCGCAAAGGCAATTCGCGATGCTTGCGGTCTGCCATCTCAGGCGACGGCCGCATTCTTGGCATGTATCAATCAGGTGGATCTGATGAACTGGGCAAGCTGTGACCAATCGGAGATCCCAGACGGCCCGATGATAGGGTTCTTCTGACAAGCAACTCGGGCATGCCTTCCGATGCTTAAGCGATATCATCTCGGCATCAACGGTCGCTTCAAGGAAACGGAGCTCGTTACCGTTTCCAGTAGGCCAATAGGTCATGTTGGCGAGCCTCTCGATTGGAACACCGGCACCATCAGAGACCGGCTGCAGATCGAATGGCCCGAGCGCCGCCGCCTGAAGCGTGGAGTATGGGCTGCCCAATGATTTCGCGATTGTTTGAGGGCTGGAGACGCCGTTCCTCTCGGCCAGCCTGATCATAAAACCCGGCAGCGTTTCGCCCCTAATGGGCGCTACTCTCAGCGGAAGACGCGAAACCGACATGGAAAGCCCCACCGGCTGCTGTCGTCACCTCAGTTGGGTCCTGAAACAGGCTCAGGCCCGGCAATCAACTATTCACCTGGTTTTCTGAAGAGTCACGGTGCCGGTAGTAAGTTTTTTCAGGAGATGCGTTTCAGCAGCACGGACCTCTACCTCCAATCCGCCCATCCTATTTCACAAAGCAGCATGCCAACGCATTGCGCTGCGAATTGAGCATCTTTCTCGCGGACAGATCTCATTGTAGGACGTCTTGCTTGCTCCGACGGCTTCCCGCGTGAATGGAGCTTGGCAAGAATTCTCGCGATGTTTGCGGCAACATGCTTTTTGTCATCCTCCAATCGCGCCGCCATTTTTGAGAGGTCTTTGGCATCCTCCACGCCACACCTGTAAAGGGCTAACAGGGTCTGACTTGCGGCATCCCGTGCCCTGTCTATGACTGTTTGCGGATCTGCGCGATGTACACAGTCCACAAATTTTTCCAGACGCTGTAGCAGGTCTGCAGCGTGAGTATCGGGTATTTCAGTCGTATCGATATCCGGCAATATTCCGATGCCCTGGCGAGCTTTCAGTGTGACGAGTTCCTCTCCTGTCGAAATGACTTCGAGGTTAACGATTGCCCAAATCGTGAAACGTTCATCCAGTCCCATGATCACCATGGGTTGCTCGACCGCTGCTTTACGGAAAAACTTGGTCCAGATTGAGGTTCCGTGGAAGGTCTCCAACCTTTTGATTAAATCCGACGAACCTGCCTGCGAGGCTTCTTGGGGTTTTGCAGGGTGAGGCTGGACATGCCACTCAGCATGGCTTGCGTTTCCCGTCGTATAAAAGCGGCCACGGCGAATGTGCGAGACTGGGTCAAAATAATCCTCTCGGAACCGGTACTGATCTGCGGTCCAATTTGAGGACGGTACAGCGCGTGGCGGGCCATCTGATGGGAGGGCGATTCTTGCAGGGGTAATTATAGGGCTTGGCCAAATTGCTCTGCCGTAGGTGCCCTTTCCCTCGTAGAAGAAGCCTTCTTCATCATCGATCCCTATGTTGAGCATGGACTCTTCCCTTCGATTTTGAGAGCGCAAGGTAACCGATGGATAGTTGTAGTGGAATGCTCGCGGCGAGTTCAGAAACGCTGAAATCATTCGGGAACCAAGCTGATTTCCGTCAATCGATCGATCAGATTTGACAGCGTGCAGTAGTTGGAAATGCAGGGTATTCGGTAGATGCTGATTGAGGAATATGGACTGTTGGCTCTCAGACAGAAAAAGCCCAGCGACAATGTCGCCGAGCCTCTTCTCTAAGACTGTGTCAGCCGGTTCCTGACTGTCGATATTCGGCTCTTACAGCCTGGCCTCGATCTACGGCGCTCGCCCGGACCTGACATCCGGCAGATATTTCTATCCAAGGATGCTTCATATTTTCCGACCGCTAGGCGCCCGAGCGGTCGGGTGAACTGCAACTCACCAACATTGAATAGGGTCTCAATCGGTATGACCATTGTCAATGACCGGTTTCTGAAACCTAAGTCGGTCATAGCAACACTGCCATGGCAACTCGGCCTCATGTAATGGGGCCTCAATTTGTGAAGTTTGCATCTGGTGGGGTGTGCCGGTTCGAGCCTTCAGAAGTCAGGATAAATCTGGAGACCATGAAATCAGCAGCCCATTGATGCTTTCATACGTGCAGTGAACTGTGCGGTGCCAAATCGAGACATCAACGAACGCCGATGGGATTTTTTTGAGGGCAAACGGAATGCTTGACAACTCATGCTGTGTTCGCTATTTGTTCCAAGATCATGAAGCCGCAACCCAACATCGCCCGCGCTATCTATCTACAGTTAACCGACCTCGGTTGCGCACACCGTTCTATACGCTGACCTCATCCAAATAACCCCGACCTTGGATGCCTGATATGGACATGAGATGTCCGACGGGAGGTCAGTATGGTGGCTTCATCACACGACTACCAATCTCAACAAATCGAATCTGAGCCAGTTTCTGATGAGGCTGTCGCTCTAGCGAACGCAGTTGCCGCAGCAGGCCGGTTTAGCGCTGCTCCCTCCGGAACCGTGTTCTGCCAGGGAAAGCCGCACTTTCGTACTCAGCTGGCGCGTGATTTGGGATGTTTTCTGGACGTCGATCCCGAAGTCGAAGGATGGGAATGTTTACCGTGCGCGGTTCCAATCGCTGCAAGTGGCTCCGGTCCCAGCTTCCATGTGCCGGACTTCCGTGTCTTCAAAGCAGATGGCGGAACCAGTCTCCTGGATGCGGTGCCTTCGATGGCAGCCGGTTCGAAGCTGAGGTATCCCCAAGGCGATGAGGTCGGTGCCGAGAGGTATCGCCGTGTCGATGAGGCGGAGATCAGGACCGAACCGAAGCTTTCGAATGCCAAGGAACTTCTCCGGTACGCCGGGGTAGAGGTCCTACTCGGTGACCGCATTCGGTTTCTCACGATGCTCGACGAGAACGGGCCGACTCCACTTTCCGAATGTTTGCGAGGTTGTCGCGGCCGGACGGATCCGATTGCCATGATCGCGGTCCTTACGCTGCGCCGCTTTATATCCATGGACATCGACGAAGCGCCGATCGGACCTGAAACCGTCATTCGTCGCTTCTCCATCTGACACCAACCGCAATACGGAAATTTCATATCGCACCGAGCGCTCAGCGCTGGTGGACGGAGAGTTATTGCCATGATCACAGTCAAAAAAGGCCAATCGCCATCCAAATATTTACCGCTTGAGATCGAACGTCTCGAGCGCCTCCTGGCCGACCTGAAGCGTATTCGTGATGGCGATCTGCCATCTAAAGCGGAACTCACTGAAGCGCCGCTGATTGACGAATATGCCGTCGCCGAGCGCACGTTCCCGGTTCTTCAGGGATATGTCCACGGCCACCCTGCGCTGGGCACCACTTGGTGCCGTACGACAGAACTCTGGGTAATCGCACCTGACCTTGGATGGGTCAGGACACTGTCGCGCTTCTATCGCCTCGGGATGGCGTCATTCGATGACGGAGGCAGTCATGAGCGGCACTGACAATCTGGCAGAGGCATTCAAAGAAGAGTTCGCCAAATTCTGTGAGGCCGCTACCGAGAAAAAGTATCTGCCGAGCGCCACCGACTTGATTCTGGGAATGCCCTTCTTCGGCAATTCGTTCACGGACGACGTGACAGAGTTTGTGAACCGAACCTCATCGTCGCTTGCCTTGTGCGAGGCTGCCGAGCCGCTTGTGCGTTTTCTGAGCACGCTTGTCGATGATCTTGGGCTCAGCATGATCCAGTCAATCATCAGCCTTCTGAAGTCGATGCCGCTTTCTGGCGATTACGACCACGACGAACTGACCAACCGCATGGATCTCTATGCCGCTTTCCTCGGCTGCGAGGCCGCTGCGTTTCGCGTCGCCCTAACGGCGGCGAGCCTTGGAATGAGTCCAATGTCCCGGCCGCGCGGTAGCGGCTCGATCTTCTTTGGTCAGGCTCTCGGATGGATGCTTGTGATGGACGACTACTATGAGGCTCCGGAACAACGCCGCTCAGAGGTAGAGTTCCGAGGAGGCCGGGCTATCTATGCCATTCTCGCGGAGAACGGTTGCTTTAGAAATACGGTCCTCTCGCTGAGCGGAGGTCGGACAGAATGGTTGCTCAAGTCAAAAGCCGAGCGAGTACAGGGGCATGTCGAGAAAAACGCAAACGGACCCGGCATCATCGTCATCAGCGAGATCGGAAATCGCAACTCATCTGAAGGCAAACGGGTCGCGAGAGAATGGGCTTCACTCGTTGGAAGGCGACTACCTCTCGCTCCGGTCCCGGACCTTAGAAGTGTCCGCGACGTCCTTAGGTCCGAGTACCCTTTCGCTCATGATGTGATCGACAGGCTGCTCACCGAGCTCGCTACCCAAACAACGGTTTCCTTCAGGCCTATTGTGTTGGTCGGCAGCCCGGGAATTGGGAAGTCCGCTTTCGCAATGCGTCTGTTCCAAGCTCTTGAGGTGCCGTGCATGACATACGCATGCGGCGGGGTCTCGGACTCGTCATTAGCGGGAACACCGCGGCGCTATTCGACCGGCGAACCTTCTTTGGTTGTCAGCACGATCAGTCGCTACGAATGCGCCTCTCCCGGCATCGTCTTGGACGAGATCGAAAAGGTTGGCGACTCACGGCACAACGGCAATGTCCTGGATGCTCTTCTCGGTCTATTGGAACCGCAGACCTCTCGGGGTTGGATGGATCCGTATCTGGAAGCAGCAATCGATGCCTCCAGGGTTCTTTGGATCGCGACCGCAAACAGCATCTCTGAATTGCCGGGGCCTTTGAAGGACCGGTGCCGGTTCTTGAGTTTTCCCGAGCCGAGGCCGGAAGACCTTCCCGAATTGGGCGCCAGAATGCTCGAGCAACTCGCTAAAGACCGAGGCCTCGATCCAAGGTGGCATCCAGAACTGACACAGGAGGAACTCGATGTGCTCTCCCGTTACTGGAAGGGCGGATCTCTACGAAAGCTGCGGAAGTTGCTCGAGGGAGTTCTTGCCGTGCGAGAGCGAACAAGCCCAATTCAGTAATAGACTTCGATCCTCAAATCCTATCAGCGCTCAGTGTTTGCGGTGGCTCCTGATGTATCCAATTCGAAGGCAAGGCATTGATGATGATATTTGCTAGAACGCGTTGAGAAGACGTTTCGCGATATACTTCCGTCCTCGTTATCGGTGTCAGGGTAGCGTTACGTCACAAACGTTCATTTTCAATGACAGTGGTACCCACCGGTCTTGTGGTTGGTATGGCAACCGGCACTATCTGTCCCTCCGCTATGAGCCTGAACAGTGCCGCTGAAAGCCATTACTGTGGCGACTAAAGCTATGAACTTTAAAAAACTCGACATAATAATTTCTCCTAATACGAAACCGTGGGTGCGAGTGTCTCTACCTTTGGGCGGCGAGTCAATCGTGGGGCATATGCGCAAATATCCGCCATTATGGAGCAACGTCCACCAGCAGTTCGGTAGCTGACATGCGATCATAGAAGCAT
>CEOE01013487.1_pt1 | contig 12669 bp, 9 predicted proteins | sample 530211 | NCBI WGS metagenome assembly CEOE01 (sample SAMEA2619779, study PRJEB7988) | marine metagenome | isolation source: saline water (ENVO:00002010), including
GGATATTTATAACGAGGCTCAAAATGATTCAGAATACGCAGCAGTCGAGGGTCAATTTGAGCCTTCCTGCGACTTATTACGTTCAGCACAACCAGTTCCCCTTTGTGACACTACCACTGATGCAATCAATTATTCTTTTTGTATATTTGAGAAAAACAACTTTGAAGAATATGTTTATTCCACTTGTGAGGCAGGACAAGTATTTGATCAAAATGATATTCCGACAGCACCATCTGGATCATACTCTGAGGGCTTTTTATATTCTTTAGTCTCCGATGCAGACGGAGGATTTCTCGAACAACAACTTGATGGTGATTTGTGTAATGCGTGTACAAACGGAGATATTTATCCGTCCGCATGTTGTAGATTAAATCCAACAACTTGTGAAACAATTCTTGTAAATAACGTTACAGGTGAGGATGTTTGTCCAAATGGTGGTGATCTATTTTTAGGCAAGCAGTGTGCGTTAGATTGCGGAACTCTCTATTGCTGCTCTGATTCGTCCCTAAATCCTGTCGGTTGTATTGATAAAAGTAATTATGATGCCACTGGTGATGCTGCACTACAAAGAACGGTTTCAATTAGTGGATGTGTAGATGCTGATACACTTTCTCAAACAGCACTCGACGAGGAAACAATTTTACAATATGTGAGTAGCGTAAATTTTGATGTGAGTCAGGTTACTATTAAACAAACACAACAAACCTGCGAGGACTGTGATTTTGATTGTGGTAGAGAACGTGGTTCTTGTTGCTTTGATGGAACGCCCGTTCACAACCTTACTCAAGAGGAATGCAAGTTCCTTGGTGGTCTTCATGCTGGGTGTAGTGGTAAACCTTTCAATAATGTAAGAGAGGCTTTAAATTACACTCCCCCAGAAATAGATTGTTCCTCACTTGAACCCACAGGTGTTCTTAATCCACCGCGAATGATTAGAGGTGTAGGAGTTAGACAAGTTAATGATATGAGTCGATATCGAAGAGGTCCATACTCAGTTGTCGATGATATGAAAAATGCAATTGCTAGTGATTGGAAAACTAACGGATGGTCTAATGGTGAATGGAAGACGGATAAATTATTCTGGCCTCAGAAACCAGTTGTTCAAATATTCTGGAGTCCGAAACCATGATCAAAAAACTTTTCCGAAAAAGAGAACTATACAATCTCCCTCTAACTGATAGAAAGATATGCAGTCAATATAATCTAGTTAATTGTATGGCAGGTATAAATGTGAAAGGATCATGTTGCGTTAGAAATAATGACTGTGAGCATCCTGACAAAAAAGCAATTAAGGATGCAGGAGGCATATGTTTCAACTGTGTTAATAACGTTACTCAGTGTGAATGTGCTAAATTAAATAAAGTAAATAACTGTAATGATATTATTTGGAGTGCAGGTTTAACTTGTGATAACGTTCCTTGTGGTGGAAGCACAACTGCGTTGAAGAGTGCAAACACTTTCATAAAACCTCTCGCTCCTTTAAATCACTTTCAAATTTCTCCTATCGTAAGAGATAGTTCTGGGGTTGCAGTTAATGGAAATACAAGCACCATTAACTCTCAAATCGCAGAACTACAATCACTAGAAAACACTTTCACACAAACAAACTATAAAGATGCTTTAGATTTAGAGGATACAGAGTAATGGAAAAAGGTTTTTTAGATATATTTTATGATCCCACATTTGACGGAATTTTTAGTCGTAACGTAAATTCCTCGATTAATGGGATAAACTCTCAAAATTTGTTATACGCTAAAGGTTATTATCTAAACGCTCATGGTGTGGGTGGTTTTAATAAGTATCGAGGCGATAATGTGAATTACAAAAAAAGAGAGTTTTGCGGAGTAGAGTCTGGGGAAGGTCTTGCAAAATTACAGCCTGGTATGTTCCAAGCATTTGGTCAACCATTCAAAGATGAGGGATCTCATTCAGTGAGTGATCCAACAATGAGTGGAGTGTTGACGGACCCTGAAAATGTAGCCTTTGATATAGTATCTCAACCTGATTATGCATTTTCGTCACGTTATAGTAGAGCATATCCAAAAAATATTCCAACGTATAATGATCCCACTTTTCCTGACTCATATAACGGAGCATTACGAGGACTTGATATCACTGGTGATGGTTATGGTTATTTTCCTGTAGATTATAGAACAGAGGGTGAAGGTGATGTCACAGGTGGTGGATTAGATGAAGATGATTGTGTTTCTAATGTGATAGACATATCGGTAGAAGTACCCAGAGGTTATAGAATAGGAAAACGTGTTTTAGTCGTTAGTGAACATTTTAGACCTTTTTATCGTAAGTTTGGTCGTTGCGCCAATAATGCTTGCAATTCTTTGAATAACGATGCTAAGAATATTAAATTCATGGATATTAATGGAGTTCAACATAATGTCGAAATTTTAGCAGGTCATTTTTGTGGAGATCCATATGATGTAGATCCAGAAGAAGCAGGAATGCCTGTTTTAGCGAATGGTTCGTGGCAAGATGTTCTAGGAGGTAATGCAGAAACTTTATATGAATCGAGAGATTGGTATGATAATATATTTACACCACAAGGTTTTACAACTTTACCTCAAAGTGATTATTGTGTATATATTACCGCTGAAGATATTCCTGACGGAGTTCCTACGTTTCGACCTATAACAGAAAGTTTTATTACAAAATACTTTAATGAAACTGCAAACCCATCAACTTCTCAGAGTGTTAGAAATGCTGTGCATATTGATCAAATGGGTAGAATGATATTATCTTCGGTTCAAGTCGGACCAATCCCACCCTCGACGGATCCATCTTTAATTAATTCCGTTCATAGGTATAACCTAAAGTCAGTGAATACTGGTGATGAAACCGATAATGTTTTTACTAATCAGATTGCATATAAAGTTGGAACGTCTGCATATTATGTTAGAATGAATTCTTACACCAATTCATTAACTGACCAAAAGTCAATTGTAACCTCAGATATTCCTCAAATTACAGAGTTGCATCATTTTGACTATGACTTTAGAGATTATGCCTCGACTGAGTATGGATCACACTTATCACCCATTGGAGGAACGCAAAATATTGTACATGGAGTGAGAGTAGGAGACTCTAGTAGTTGCGTACTGTTTCCTCTTGAAGATATTAGTGGTAATAAGTTTTTTGGTTATTGGGGTCAGCAAGTTTCTCCAAGTTATCCCCAACTTTTCGGTAAGGATTGGTTTGTAGAATCTTTGAATTTTATCTGTGATGCTTACGGAATCGATAGAGTAGAATGGTTAGACGATACTGTAGATGTCTCTCCATCCATTACTCCACAAGATATTCGTCCTACCTTGGGATATAAGGTTTACAAATCATCAGTTGGTAAAGACGGTCCATTCTTTGATATTACAGATCAAGTTGTTCCGTACAATCGAAATGTCTTAACAAGTCAAGTTGTAGGAATGCCTTGCATTGATCCAGACGTTCCGTGTTACACCATTCACGAAAACTTTATTGATGAATTTGTTGTTGAAGGAGATGTTGTTTTTTATTATGTCACTCGTATTGAGGATAATGGTGTGGGTGGATATTACGAGTCAGATCCGAGTGAGGTTATTCAAGTAACTGTTCCATCGAGTTCAAATCAATGGTCGGACACTGAAGAAAGATATTTAAGTAGAGATAATGCGAGCAGTGGTGTGCTTGTTGGAACACCTGCGATCAACGATGAGGCTTTAAATATACCAACATCACGAACAGTAAGACATCTTTTTGATGGGTATAGAATGGAAAGTGATGTAAATGTTCCAATGTTAGGCTATCGCTCTGGTGTACCAAATGCATTAGGGATAGGACAAATTGTTGCGACTGATCCAACAGATAGAGAGTTTTATTATCGTTTGGATAATCCAGAAGGAGATAACGACGGAACTATCGAGTCTATTTTGCCTTTCGATAACACTTCATATCAATATATTTTAGGCACACCATCCTCTTCAGGTGAAATAAATTATCAATTTAAAATGTTTGTTCCAACTGGAAACACCGAACTGAGTGCGTGGAGTCAGGGTTTTGGTAAAGATATAGTTCTGACAAAGTATGATCCTGTGAAAAATGTAAATGAGGCATACATGCACTCAAGAATTTATCCATCTGCATTTGGTTTGATTGGAAGTTTACACATAAACCCACGAGGATATGGACACAAAACAGATGGTGCGAGTGATTGGGACTTGTTTTTCTTTGATGAAAGAACATCAAATCCAGACTCAATCACTGGTTTCAAGATGGGTGACTATTTCTCTCAGGATTTGAAATTGATTAATAATTCTACAGGAGGAGGAAATTTTAATCTCTTTGCATCAGGTAATGCTTCAGATACGAGTTATGCAACTGGGTCGTTATTAGATTGGATTGATGCGTCTGGTTTTGGAGAAGCGTTAGGTGATTTTGATGTATCAAACAATGGATTATATGCTCTTAAAACAAGTGACATTGGAACTTCTCAATTTTACGGAGAAACTTCTTTTGCAAGAAGAATCAACATTAGTAATAATAGAATTTCAAGTCAAGCAGGAGACTTACCAGACTGGAGAACTGATGTTTCATTTGGACAGTCAGAGGATCAGTGGACAGATAAAAATATTCTTGTTCGTGAACCAACAACGTATATAAATGCAAATAACGCAGGTGATTTTGCACTTGAGATCATTAATAAAAATGATAACGTTGTTGAGTACGTTGATATGTCAAGAACTTTAGTTGCAACAACGTCTGGATCTCAGGAGGGAATAAAATCAATCCGATCTAAAACTATTCAAAATCTATTCCTCGATGACATGAAGAAACCCGTTGTATCTTTCCCTCAGACTGGAAACATACCCTATCTTAATTTCCAAGCATGTGGATACTTAGAAAGCATATCTGCAAAAATTGACTCTAACGCAGAGTACGCGAATGGTAGTCAGGGTTATGGTTTGATATATTTCCTCTTCGATCCAGATGTTAATGAGAACTCATCTCAGTGTGGTTGGGCTAATTTGAAATACTTCGATTTATCGTGTAACGGTGAGGTGAAACACACCACTCGTTCAATCAATCTAGGTTACTCTCATAGTGATACTTCTGGTTGGAATAATCGTTATAATCCATTACCATCATTCGATACAAATGATGTTTCATCATTTAACCCATTTCAAGATAAGGAATTTGAATCACCCCATTTCCACGGAAACCTTGCACCCAACTTAGAGTATGTAAACGTTTCGGGTATGACATCTTTGGTAAGATTACATTTACCAAAAGTTTCAAGTGAGCATGACTTAAACTGCACGAACGTTCCGAGTAACCGCACATACTTAAATTATGTAAATGTATCGAACACTCAATTGGGTATCGATGAATCACTAGAAGAATTCTTAGGAGATGCTATTGAAGGATATAGCATTAACACACCAGCAGGTTATACACTAACAGTAGTCGCAGAAAATGTAAAAGATCAAAATGGTGTTGTTGTAAGAACTCCTGAATCAGTTATTAATAGTATAAAAACTGCTTTTTCGAATCAGGGTAAGACCTTTATCTTTGTTGGAGAAACATCTGCTGGGTGATATAAATAGTTAAAAGGAGATATTAATGACAACTTTTTATAATGAATTGTACGAGAACTTATATGCAAATAAAGGATATCATGCATCTGAGTCATTAACCTCAACACACTATCCATCTTTTATGACAGGTTGTATCATACCATCTAATATGGATTTTGAAACAGTCTTAGACATTGGTTGCTCTACAGGAATTGGAATCAAGTCTTTCTTTGAACCACTTGGTAAGACTGGTGAGGGTATCGATGTTTCAGAAACAGCCGTAAGAAAAGCAAATGAAAGAGGAGTAAAGGCAAAAGTGGCTTCTGTCACTGATATACCTCACGAAGATGATTCTTTTGATTTGGTTTGTTCGACGGATGTGATTGAACACCTAAAACCAGAAGATCAAGAAAAGGCACACAAGGAATGTTTTAGAGTTGCTCGAAAATATGTTGCTCATAAAATCTCGAATACTCCAGAGGGAAATAAGTATGGTCAGCCCTTACATCTAACTGTGTGGAACATTAATACTTGGTTTGATTTCTTTGAGTCAGTAAAGCCTGAAGGATGGGAATTAATTTTTAAAATTACACCTGAAAATTATGAAGAATTAAAGTATGATATTGAAAGAAGCATTGGTCAGGGTAGAGAACCTGAAACTTATGAATCTTGGATTTACAATAATACCATTGTAGTTTTTGAGAAGAAAGGATAATCATGAAAAAGCAACCCGAAGACAAATCATTTAAAAATTCATCACTCAAAGAAAAGTTTGGAATGGCTAAAAACTTTGCTCAGGCGATACTATCTCGCGGTATATCGAACAAGAAAGTAGATGATACCACAAAAAGACTAAGAGTTTTAAGTTGCTTAGGTGATGGTGGTGAATTAACACCCTGTGAATACTTGCGTCAAAGTGATCTTGATGAAACAAAACACTACTGCGGTGGTTGTGGTTGCGGTGATCGTGAAGGAACTTGGTTGATCGCAGAAGCAGATAAGTACAGCAAATTAGATTACCCAAAGGTTGTATGTCCTCTTAATATGCCTGGTTTTATTAACTATGAACAAAGTGAACCAGATGAGGCTGAAGAACCAATCACTCGTAGATATTACATCGAGCAACTTTCAGAGGAACAAGTGCAACTTGTTCAAGTGCGTGTTCCTGATCCACCAGAACCGAAGAAGGATACCGAAGAGAAATAAGAAAGTTAGTCATATACATACTTAGAAGGAGTATGTAATGGCAACACCTAATTCTGCGGATAGTCTTATCGAATACTCATTTCGAAGACTCGGCGCACCAGTTATCGATATAAATGTTGACCGAGAACAAGCGGAAGAGCGTGTAGATGATGCTCTTCAGTTTTTCGCCGAAAGACACTTTGATGGTATCGAAAAGCATTACTATAAGCATAAAGTGACATCGACAGACATATCTAGAGGATATATCGATGTTTTAGGTATGACAGCAGGTAGTGGAGCAGGTTATACAGGCGCTCCTGCGGGAACACAAATAGTTTCAGTGAGAAAGGTTTTTCCTTTCGGATCACAAACTTCGAACATGTTTAATGTTCGTTATCAGATGTCTTTACATGACTACTTTGGTATCAATCGCAATACTCATCATGGAGTCGCTTTGGGTTTAGCATCATACGACTCAACGAAGAGATTTATTAGTCTGGTAGAACAACTTTTTGAAACAGAGAAAAACTTTAGATTTAGCAAAGTATCGAATCGTTTGTATATTGATATGAACTGGGATGAGGATATCGCTGAAGGAGAGTTTATTGTATTCGAAGCATACGCACTCCTAGATCCACTTCAGTTTACAGAAATATTCAATGATAGGTTACTAAAAGAATATGTAACTGCTCTAATAAAAAGACAATGGGGTGCGAACCTTTCAAAATTTGATGGGGTTCAGTTGCCAGGAGGTGTGACTATTCGAGGAGCAGAAATATTTAGTGAGGCGAATGAAGAAGTTCGACAGATTGAAGAACGTGTCTTGAATGAATACGAATTACCTGTAGATTTTTTCATAGGTTAAAAATATGGCTAGAAATCCCTACTTCAAAGATTATTCTGGAGAGCAAAATGTCACAGAGGACATTACGATTGAAACCATCAAAACGATGGGTAGGGATGTTGTTTATATGCCTCGTGATTCTGTAAGCACTGATTCACTCTTTGGTGAAGATTTGTCTAAAAAGTTTGATGATGGTTATGAAATTGAAATGTATATCTCTAATGTAGATGGGTTTGAAGGAGAGGGTGATGTTATTTCTCAGTATGGTCTACAAATTAAAGATAGAGCAGAATTTATCGTATCTAGAAGAAGGTTCGATGAAGAGGTCGGAATGGTTGAGAGTCTTACTAGACCCAGAGAGGGTGACTTAATTTATTTTCCGTTGAGCAAAACTCTTTTTGAGATAAATTTTGTTGAGCATGAAAATCCTTTTTACCAATTAGGAAAACTCTACACTTATAAATTATCATGTGAGGTCTTTACTCTTGACGCCTCAGATGAAATTACTACTGGTAATACTGATATCGATTCAACGATAACAGATCGTACCTCTGTGAGTGATGATCTTATCACAATACGAGATCCTGACTCAACAGAATCTGGAGATAATTCTATATCTGACTTTGACAATAATATCTTCGACTTTACTGAAAGTGATCCATTCTCGGAGGGTAACTTCTAATGTTTACACCTTTCTACAATGAGTCGATTCGTAAACTAATCGTAGCCTTTGGATCTCTATTTAACAATATTCGTATTAGCACAACGAATAGCGATGGTGAGACAGATCATATCAGAGTGCCTTTATCTTATGGTCCGAAGGAAAAGTTTCTTCGTCGAATAGAAGAGGCTAGTTCCATTAGTGATCAAACAAAACTTCAAATTACTCTTCCTCGACTTGGATTCAATATTACAGATATGACTTACGATTCGACGAGAAAAAGAAATACTGTGCAAAGAAGATTTTATCATCCCCAAGGTTATACTTACGACGGTAATATTCGTGCCTCTGAATATGCAGAAGTTCCCTATAATTTTAATATATCAATGTATGGGTTTACTCGAACCATGACAGATGCTCTTCAGATTACTGAGCAAGTTTTACCTTTCTTCACTCCTGATTTTGTTGTGACTGTAAAGTTTGATGAAGATTCTCATAGTAAGGTTGACATACCATTTGTCTTAAATAATGTTTCAATCGAAGAAGAATACGAAGGAGACTTCGAGGATCGTAGAAACATTACTACACAATATGATTTTTCAGCAAAGTCATATGTGTTTGGACCCAGAAAAAATTCAAAGGTGATTTTGTTTACTGAAAATACATTCTTTAGTTACTTCGGAGGTAAGAAACTAGATGACGTATCAGTGCAAGGTCTTACAGGTGCATTGGGTCGAGTAGATGTCGGTGTAAGTGGTGCATCTACAGATGGAGGTACAGGGTATAGTGCTGGTAACTACATTACCTTTGATAATAGGTACTCTCTGGGACCATCAGGATCTGGACAGACTATCGGCACTAGATATATTGATACGTTTGGTAATACTTACGCAGGAGCAACATTTAATCCACCTAATAATTGAGGTTATTTATGAATAATGAAAATATAGAGGGTTTATCTGATGCTTTAAACACTGAGTTTGAAGCAAAAGACTTACCAATGAGAAAACAAACAGAGGTGAACATAGTTCCACTCGACTCTGAAAAATTAGAAAAAGACCTGACGAAAGATTACGCAAATGTTCGTGGGAACATGAAGGAACTTATAGATCAGGGTCAATGTGCGATAGATGGTATATTGTCAGTTGCAAGTGATACAGACTCTCCGAGAGCATATGAAGTCGCTGCTCAAATGATTAAAACTGTGGCTGAAATGAACAAGGACTTACTTGATCTTCATTCAAAAATGAAAAACATTCGTCAAGAAAATGTGACAGTAAATAATAATACAACGAACGCATTATATGTGGGATCAACTTCTGATTTACAAGACCTAATTAATCAGTCACGAAGTTCGAAGAAAGCATTCGTTGATCAGGACGAAGAAAATGACGAGTAAGAAAAATGGATATCTAGGTAATGAAAATTTAAAAGCATCGGGTGTAAATATTGAGTTTACACAAGATCAAGTCAAAGAGTACATAAAATGCGCCCAAGATCCTGCATACTTCATTAAGAAATATATAAAAGTTGTTTCTCTAGACAAGGGACTGGTTCCTTTCAACTTGTATGATTATCAAGAAGAGATTGTTGATAAAGTTCATAATAATCGTTTTGTGATCTGTAAACTCCCTCGACAGTCAGGAAAGTCTACAACCATAGTTTCATATATTCTTCACTATATTTTATTCAATCAGAGTATGAGTGTTGCCATACTTGCGAACAAACAAGCAACAGCGAGAGAAATTCTAAGTAGACTAAAACTCGCATATGAGTATTTACCTCTATGGTTACAACAAGGTATCGTAGAGTGGAACAAAGGATCCATAGAATTAGAAAACGGCTCAAGAATCTTAGCGTCATCCACATCATCGAGTGCGATTCGTGGTGGGTCGTTCAACATGATCTTCTTAGACGAATTTGCACACGTTCCACAGGGGATTGCAGAGGAGTTTTTCAGTTCAGTATACCCTACGGTCACTTCTGGACAATCTACCAAAGTTTTGATGGTTTCTACTCCTAATGGACTAAACTTATTCTATCATTATTGGAGAGGTGCATCCAAGAAGACGGGAGAAGAAGGTAAGAATGAGTATGTTCCTTTAGAGGTGCATTGGTCACAAGTTCCCCTCTATCCAGGCGGACCACTGAGAGATGAAAAGTGGAAAGATAAAACGATTGCTAACACTAGTGAACAACAATTTCAATCTGAATTTGAGTGTGACTTTGTTGGATCGCAGAACACGTTGATATCCTCCCTGAAACTAAAATCTTTGTCTTGGATTAATCCACTCTCACGATCTAATGACGGACTGATGATATACGAAGAACCAAAAGAAAATCACAAGTATTCCTGTGTGGTTGACACAGCGAGAGGACAGGGAAAGGACTATAGTGCCTTTTGTATTATTGATGTCACTGAAATGCCTTATCGTGTTGTAGCAAAGTATCGAAATAATATCATATCTCCTATGATCTATCCGACTATGATTAAGTCGGTGTGTGAAAAATATAATAAAGCATTTGCTTTGATTGAGATTAATGATATTGGTGGACAAGTTGCTGATGTGTTATATCAAGACTTAGAGTACGATCATATTTACATGACACAAAATAAAGGTCGTAAAGGACAAGTCATCGGTGGTGGTTTTGGTGGTGGAGGTAATCAGTTTGGTGTTCGTACAACAGGACCAGTGAAAAAGTTAGGTTGTTCTGTTTTAAAGAGTTTGATTGAAGAAGACAAACTTATCATAGAAGATTTAGACATTATCAATGAATTTACGACATTTATTGCTCGTAAACAATCATTCCAGGCAGATGAAGGACATACAGATGATTTAGTGATGTGTCTAGTTTTATTTGCATGGCTAACTCGACAAGATTATTTCAAAGAGATGAACGACACAGACGTTAGAACAGAACTTTATTCTGGAGAAATACAAAGAATCGAAGATGATATTTTACCAGATGGATTTTTTGATAATGGTTTATCAACAACGGTTGGAGAATATGATGGAGACGATCGCTGGTTTGATGTAAAGATATGAAAAACACTCTAAAAGCGTAAAAACTATAAATATCAGGAAGAGTTAACTATGTCTGATCATCAAAAGGAGATTGCAAATGGCATTTAGTGTATCACCATCTGTCCAAATCGTAGAAAAAGACCTGAGTTCTATTATCCCAGAACCAAACAACACTATCGGAGCATTCGTTGGACGCTTTGATGCTGGTCCAATCGATGTCGTCACGGAAATTAGTAGTGCAAGACAATTATTTGAAGTTTTCGGAAAACCAGCCGCTGATGAAAGAGGCGTTGACTGGTGGGCTTGTGCAAACTTCTTAGCGTATTCTGACAAACTTAAAGTTGTTAGAGTCGATGAAACTAAAACTAACCTCACCAATGTAGGTGTCGCTTCTGGTATTATAACCAATTTTGGTGGTGCTACTGCGGCTATTGCAGTTCAAAATAGCACAGATGGTACTCTTGCCACAGGTATGGGTTATACTGCTGGTGATGGTGCAGATGATCACTATGCGTTTATTCGTGCGAAAGAAATCGGATCTAGAGGTAATTCACTTCGTGTTGTTGTTTATCCTGCTGGTCCGTCTGGTGGTTTAGATGGTGCTGGGGTCGTTTTTGATCCAGGCAATCCTGCTAACGCATCTCAGTATGGAATCGAATCTTTTGGTGGTCCCAGCGAAAATATCTTCTCATATGTTCCAACATCAACTCCAAGAATTTTTAATGCCTTTACAAATGGAACGTATTCAGGATATACACAAGACGAAATGCACATCGCAGTTGTTGATCACGATGGTACTTTTAGCGGTAATCAATTAGGATTGACTGGTGAAGTTCTTGAGATTTTCCAAGGATTGTCTAAGATCCGAGGAGTCACAGACTTGTCTGGTAAAAACCTCTACTATAAAGATGTTATTAATACCGATTCTAACTTTATCAAAATTGATGAAGATACCACAAAGAGTATCTTTGGTCCCTCTGGTGGTGATCCGTTCTTTGATGAGTTCACTACATCACTTGTTGAACCGTTTGCAAGTGGCGGAGACGATGGTAAGGTTTACAATGCTAGACTCGCAGGTGGTGTCCAGGCTGGTAATACTTACTCTTACGAGGGTAAGGGCTCAGATACAACCGCTAATGCTCTTGGTTCTTTACAACCAAATGTTGCTCTTGTGAAAGCAGCATATGATAAGCACTTCAAGGATCCATTGATTCACGATATTGATCTGATCATCGGTGGTGGTGCTGAATCATTAATCTCTAAGCATATCATTGAACTTGCAGAAGATCGTAAGGACTGTGTTGCCTTCATCTCTCCCCCTGCAAATGTTTTAGGTACAGAATTCAATGATGTTTCGTATGATAGCACACTGACAGGTCTTACTGCTGATGC
>CEOE01050195.1_pt1 | contig 12649 bp, 11 predicted proteins | sample 530211 | NCBI WGS metagenome assembly CEOE01 (sample SAMEA2619779, study PRJEB7988) | marine metagenome | isolation source: saline water (ENVO:00002010), including
CAACCATGGATTTACTAATTCCTGATACTGTTCCTGTAAATGTAGGATCATTAATAGGTGCTTTTAAATTTATTGTAGTATTTATATCAGTTCCATCTAATAAAATTGATGGCGTAGATATTCCTCCAGTTAATATTCCACCTGATTTTTTTAAATATCTACTATCAGCAGTTTGTAATGAAACTCCATCAGTTGAAGCACTACCTCCACCTATAAATACTGTAGGATTAAAACTACTTAAATTTTCACTAGGGGGTAAATAAGAACTCATTATTATTATAATATAATATATTTTTATTTATTAAAAATAAAAAATTTACATTTAATTAAACAAATATATATTTTGTTCTAAATTTTCAATTCTAATATATAATTTATTAATAGTTATGTTTAATTAAGTTAATGTTATTATAATATTAATTATATAATTAATATTGTAAGTTAATTAAAAATTTTTAATTCATATTGTTTAGTAATTATACATAATACTTAATTATATATTAATATTTTTTATATTATATAATTAAGTTGATTATTATTTTTTACATTTCAAATTATATATAACTTATAATAGATGTTAAAATATAGAGATTTCTTATATTTGGTATTTCATAATAAACTTCCTTATGATATGATATATCATATTTTAAAATATCTTCCAAAAAAATTAAAATATACCAAAATAAAAAAATGGGTTTCAGTCAATAAAAAGAAACAAACAAGAATGAGAATAAAACATTTTTATTATCATTAATGTATTTGTAAATTATGGATTAAATTTATATATTATTGAATTCCATTATTTACAAATCCCATAATCTAAAGGATTATTATAATCATCATCATCTTCATCTATATCTATAAAACAACCATCATTAATAACATTTTCTATTTCATGTTTCATTTTTTTATTTATTTTACTATTGAATAAGTTTCTATGATTTTCTAGAATTTCATTATTAATATCATAAATTCTAAATGTTTCATTATTTATCATCTTTCTGTCTCCTTTATTCAATATTTTACCAAATATTAAATCATATAATTTTTTAATACTTTTATTGATATTTGATTTATCTTTTAAATTAAAATCCCTAAAAGATTTTTTACCAAAGATTATTTTAAATTCTTCTAATAATTTTTCTTGTTCTCTTTCATTTGGTATAATAGAACTATTAATTAATATTCTATTTTTATTTCCTACAATCTCCATAGTTCTTTTTAAAAATCTTAATTTTTGATTTCCTAGTTTAATATTATTAATAATAAAATCATCATTACTATCTACTTTATTTTTATAATCTGTATCATTTAATCCTGAACCTTTTTCAAAAAAGAATTTTTTAATATTATAATGTCTTTGGAAAAAATCATAACTTTTAATTAAATCATAATGTGGTTTTGCTTCCTCTATATTCAATCCTATAAAATCTAAAATTCTTTTATTTTGTTCTATACTAAAATAATCATAATATTCTAATTCATCAGGATTATTTAATTCTAATTTATTTTCTTGTTTATTTAAATTATATAAAATATCTGTAGTAATATTAACTCCTCTATCATTTAGTAATTTTATAAAATGTCCAAATTTATTCGTATTAAAGCATAGTTCATCATATTCAAATTTAGAATATAAAAATAAATATTTATCCTCTAATTCATTATCATATTTAAACTCATTACATAATATATTATCTCCATCTTTATTAAGTCCATGTTTTACTGATTTATGATTTATATTTAATATATCTTCAAATGTTTCATTAATAGGATTATATTTTTTATTCATAAAATGAAAATGTATTTTTTTGATATTTCTACATCTTGAAACTTGTTGAATCATTTTTTCAGGTGTTATTGTAGTGCCTTTATACCAACAAAATACATCTCTTTCTATTGTGCTATCAATACCATAAATAATTTTTGGACTAAAAATAATTTTATCATAATCATCAAATCTATAATATTCATCTGTATCTGATGTAATCAATAAAATATTTCTTACATTATATTTTTCTTCTAATGTTTTTTTTAATTTTTCACTTATAGTTTTAGAATCACAACAAACTATAAATTTTTCAGATTTATACATTTTTTCTATGATTTCATTTTGGTTAATATATTCAATTGCTTCAACATCTTTATTATGTTTATATTTGTTATTATAAATTTTATATTCTCTATTAATAAATTCAGTTATAAAATGAACTGATTTATTTGAAATATCAGCATCTATTCCAAAAAAATTTTTACAATTTTTTAAAAGGTCTATAAATAATTTCATTACAGAACATCTCCTATTTTTAAGTGTATCTGATGTAAATAAATGTTTTAAAATACTTTCAAATTCATCTAATATTACATAATACTCACTAAAATCAATACTTCTTGTTAATTTATTAATACTATCAATTTGAACTATAATATTATCATCATTTGTAAAATATGGTTCATACTCATAATATTTACATTCTAAACCAAATTCATTAAAAATAGTATGTTGTTCTAATCCTAAACTTCTTCTTGAAACAATACTAATAAATTTTTTATTTGGTTCTTTAAAATGTTCATATTTTTCATTTGTTTCTTCTGCTTTCAAAAAATGTTTTATAGATGTTGTTTTACCAGTTCCAGTATCAGATTTAACCAAATAATTATAATCTTCTTTAAAAAAAGAATATCCTAATTTTTGTTTATCAATTAAAGTAAATCTTCTTATTTTATCATTGTTTAAGTGTTTCATTTTAAAGTAACTTGATAAAGTTTCACACTTATTTTTTAAAACTAAATCGTCACTATTTAAGTCTTTTTTATCTTTAGTTGTTTTAAAAAAAGTAGGAAATAATAAAGATAAATTACATTTATTTGGATCTACTTTATCCCATATGATATTATTATTTTTTTCATTATATTTTGGTTGTGTTTTATTGAATGTATCCCATATTTTTTTTTTATTTAAATATTTCATAATAGAGGTATATTTCCAAAATTCAATATTATTAAATATATTTTTATGACTATTTAGTATAAATAATAAATGCCTATCAATAATATTAAAATTCTTATCTTCAATCTTGTTATCAATTATTTTTTTAGTATTAGTTGAATTAATTTTAGTTAAATTATTTTCATTTTTTCCATATCCATTATTTAATAAAAAATCTTTTAATTGTTGAGGCATTTTAATAGGTTTTATATTATTAATTACATTATAACTTTTATCAAATATTTTAGAACCTGAAACTAAAAAATAACCATTATTAGACCTTGTATCAACTTCACATATTTCATTTGTTTTAATATTTTGTTTATTTTGTTGTAAATCTTCATCATATTGAAAAACACAATGAATCCCCCCTGATTGTGTTTTTTGTGAGTAAGTCATTTTAGTAAGTTCTTCTATGGTATGATTTTTATAATCAAATTTAAAATCAGGTTTATGTGTATCAAAATCAACACAATATAAATTGTTTATTTCTCCTGTTAAAATACCTACATTATTTTGTTTTAATAATTTAACTACTGAAACACCTTTAAAATTGTCTTTTTCATTTGGTTTTTTAAATTTAGAACCCTTTTTAGGTTGCTTTCCATTTTTGAAACATTCAATTTTAAATAATTGTTTAAAATCCATTTTTATATATATATAATTAGAAAATAAACTTTAAATAGTTTTTCTAATTATATATTTAAAAGAAATTTGTAAATTATGGAATTTCTTAATATAATAATTTAATCCATAATTTACAAATCTATATATTTTTATTAATTATACATTATTTTTTAATTCTTTCTTTTTGTAATATCTCTCTAATGCTTTTGCTTTAACCTTTTCTTTATTTTTTTCATAATAGGTTTTAGCACTATTTCTATTAATTTCATTCCATTTATCTTTATTATTTTCTTTATATTTTAAAATTGCTCTTTTTTGAGATTCAGTGTAAGAAGAATATTTGATAATAATTTTATTTTCCATATATATATATTCTAGAAAATAAAACCTTAAATACTTTTTTTTAAATAGTTAATAGTTATAAAAAAGTATTATTTAAATTATTTAATTTATGCTTGGATATTTCCAGTTCCAACATCAAGAACAATATCATTATGAAATTCAATATATACAAAGTAATCAACTGCTTTAGCACTTAAATTTTGTCCTTGAATTTGAACTGATTTTGGGACATCTCTTTCTGCCTCTGAACCTCTGTTACAATCAACATAGTAATATAAATATTTAGTTCCCCAATCTTTTTGACCAACTAGACCTGATGTAAGACCATCAGTAAGTCCTCCATTTACAGCATTAACACCATATACATAGTTATTCCATGTTTCAAATTCATATCTAGAGTTAGATTGGATTTGATTTACACCACCTATTTGAACTTGGAAATTTGTAACTTGTGCTAGAAGTGCTGTTGGACCACCACCACAATCAGATAGTGCTGATTGATATTCTAAAACACCACCATTGGAAGCACTTTGTAACATAGGTATCATTAAAACAGATTTTACTCCTCTAATTCCTGAAGTTATAAGTTGATTGAAATTTTCTCCAGCACCAACACTATTAATTTTGAAAAAGTAGAAATCACAGTAATCAATTCTTTTGGATGAATTAGAACTTACATATGTTGAAAGTAAAGAAGGGTTCAAAATGTAAGATGGAACATATAAAGATACAGATTGAGTAAGAGAGGAATTTTGAACTCCTGCTTTAGCACTCAATGTAGCATCTAAACATCTGTTTCCTACACTAATATCATATCTAACACTTGAGGCAGCGTCAGCAGTATGAGCAGTAGCACCACCATTATTTGCTTTTGAGGAAGCAATCATCATAGGCACAACACCACCAAATTGAGATTTAGCAACAGTTTCATCAGTTACAACATTACCACCACTTATAGCAATAACAGAAGTAGATTGATTGAAATTTATGATGAATCTGAATTGAAGACCTCTACATAGTGGAATATTATTGAAAAAGTTATGTAATTGTCTCAACTTAATAATCGCCATTACTTGAATTTGGACAACTGGAGTAGCACCAGCACCACCAGCAACAAGATTGAAAACACTATTTTTATAGAGGGTATTACAACTTGCTTGGGTTAAAAAAGCACTTTGTGATGCTTCATCATTACTACCATTTACTTTACCAGCAGGTGTAAAATTAATATATTTTAATCGTTCAGAAAATCCTTTATTACCAATATGTCCTAAAACAGCACCAGTATTTTCATTTTCAGTTACTAAATCTTGATTATTTACAGTTGCCCCAGCAGGACCACTTAAATTATCAGCAGTAAATGAGGTAGCACTAAGAGCATCATCAGGATAAAATCCAATTGTAGAACCTTGAGTTTTTACATCATCCCAACTTAATGTAGTCATAAGATTGAAAGCATTATAAAATTCACTAAATGGATTAGTTTGGATAATATTAGTTCCATTTAAATCAACACTCATGGAATGAATCAAAGAAGTGTAAGAATTTTTAAGTCCAACTACTTTTGAATTATTAACACCAGTTAAACCACTTGTATTGTTATCAGCAGTATTTGCTACAGTAAGAACTAAAGGGACAGCAAGGTATGCCTCTCTATAATTCATAAGTCTATCACTTGTAGATAGAGAGGTTGTTTCTAAAGTTGCTTGACCAGACTGGTAAGAACCATTATTTTGATCAATAACATTAAGCCATTTTTTATCTTCCATAATTGAGGAGCTTGTGTATTCGCTACTTGATTCTTGACTTTGGTTATAAACTACTAAATCAGCCATTTATATTAATACTTTATATTATTTTTTTAATAAAATAAAAAATTTAATTTTTTAAGATTGTATTTTTTTGTAAATTATGGATTTATACTAAAGAAAATTTATTCCAGAATTTACAAATTAAAAAGTAATTCGTATATTTTTCATAGTATCTTTTACATTTAGTTTTTTTAATTTATCTGTTAGTTCTTTCATTCCTTCTCCTTCTATTGTTTTTTTAATGTTTTTCTCTAAAGGAGTCATTTTTTTTATTTCATTTTTAGGTGTATTTTTAATAATTAATTTATTTTTAGACATCAAAGACATAGGATTTACATACATATTTATATATTAATATATATATTATTTATCTTAAAAATATAATTCCTTTAGACATTCCAAAACCTTCTAATAATGATAAATCTCTTCCTGGATCCTTTTGTTGTATTTCGCCTAGTCCAGCAGTCCCTGTCCATTTTACATAATTATCACTTAAATAATCCTCTAATTTATTTATTTGGGGTTGTATAAGTTCATCTTTTTCATTAAATTGTGTTCCTGAAATATTAGCCCCTCTTCTTATTAACTCTAAAACTAAGTCTTTTTTAGGAATCGTCTTTTTACCTATTTTTTTTTTAATAAGAAAAACATTAGGCAATTTATTATGATCATCAACTAATTGCTCTAGTTCTGTTTTTTTCAATTTAATTAAATTTTTATATCTTTGAACTCCTGGTGTAGTTTCAAAAGTTGTTGCCTGAACTGTTGGGATATTAGTTTTTTCCTCCAATTTTTCAGCAACTTGTGCCTTACTTTGTCTATCTTCATAAATTTGTTTTACTCTAGAAGGTCTTACATTCCATGTATTAGATGGAATACCCTCTCTATCTTGTGATATACTTAATTTTGGAAAATCTCTAAAATTTCCCCTTACAGTGGCGTATAAAGATGTATAAGCATCAATATCATTATCAAAAAATCCAACAAACTCATCAATAAAATTAAAAATATCATTTGGATCTATTAATCTTTCATCAATATCATATATTCCTCTTTTTTTTAATTGTTGTATAATTAATTTAGACATTAATATTTTACTTGAATCATCTAAACCATTTATATAATCTCTAACAACTTCTTCAGTTGGAACATCAACATTTTTACTTTTTTCAATTTGTTTTTTATTAAATAAATCAAAAGCCATTCTTAAATTTTGAGCATTTGGTATTAAAAAAGATTTACTGAAAATATCTTTAAATTGTGGAAATCTAGATAATAAAAATTCTTTTAAATTATCATCAAGTTTAGATAAAAATTGTTTAGAATTACCTGAATTAGCACCTAAATTTTTTAATAGTAACATTTCTAAATTCTCATCTAAATTTTGTATATCTTGTAATCTCTCTAAAGTAGTTCTATTATCTGATGCTTGATACATACTAGTTCCAGTTTCTTTTAAAATTTTTTTTGCTTTGATATAATTCTTTCTATTTTTTGCTTTTAAATTTAGATTATCTATTATTTTCTGTCTTTTTATTTCATAGTCACTTTTACTCTTTGCTACAATAACCATTTTATATATTTACATTATATTTTTAATTATTAAAAAATTTAATTTTCATATTTGTAAATTATGGAATTATACAATAAATAAATTTTGTCCAAAATTTACAAATGAAATATTTTTATTTTAATTTTTTATTTAATTAAAATTATAATCTAATTATATAATAATAAATGGTAAATACAATTATTTTGAAATCTTCCAATATTACAGATACCACAAAAAACTCAACTTTTGAGTATAATTTCCCAAATAGTATGAATTTTAAAGATATGGAATTAGGATTAATAAGTGCTTCTTTATATTATACATGGTTCAATATATCTGATGAATTAGGAAATAGGACTTTTTCATATCAGTATGTAGTTGGAACAAATACTTTAACAAGACTTGTAACTTTAGATGAGGGATTATATGAAATAAGTGATATAAATAGCGCTTTACAATTTGATTTTATTAGTGCTGGTTTATATCTTGTAAATGCTGATGGTGATAATGTCTATTATGCTGAATTTATTATTAATACTGTTAAAAATTCTGTTGATATAAATACTTTTGCTGTTCCTACCTCATTGCCTACTGGATTTACTCAACCCTCTAACTGGGTAGGATATGCTAATACAACTTATAATGTAAATATTCAATTAGCATCAAATTTTAATAATATAATTGGTTATGATTCTACTTTTGAAACTGGGTTGAATTCAGGTAATAATACCACATTATCATTCAATTCTACTAAAGCACCAAATGTAAATCCTAACTCTAGTGTATTAGTTGAGGTGAATATTGTAGATAATCCTTTTGGAAATCCATCATCTATAATTTATGCTATTGTTCCAAATGTAGGGTTAGGTAGTCTAATTTATGTTTCTCCCCCAGAATATGCTTTTATTCCAATTAAAAATGGAACATATCAATCTTTACGATTGAGATTATTAAATAAAGATACATTAGAACCTCTTACTATTCAAGATGGACAAATAACAATTTTATTAGGAATTAGAAAACAAACTAATTATTAAATAGTTCTTTTTATTATTATTATATATATAATGATATTTGTCAATTCTGGAATTCTACTATAAGAAAATTTAATCCATAATTTACAAATCCCATTATATATTCAATCTATAAGATTGAGATTATCTTTTTGTTTTGGTTTATCTAATTTATAATATAATAGATGATCTATATCATCTTTTTTCAATAATAAACATTCTGATTCAAATTGAGGATTTTTATAATTTTTTCTCCTTAATATTGTAAAACTTTTAATACCTTTTTCTTTGATATATTCTAAAATATGCTTTCTTTTATAAATCATAAAATTATCAAAACATTCAAAACCTACTAAATCCATAGTTTCACAATATACCCATCCTTCATAATTCCAATCATTTTTTATTTCAATATAAAAATATTTATCTTGAAATTGTTTATTAATTTTTTTTATTGATTTAATATCAATTGTTTTTAAATTTCTTTTTAACCTTACTGTAAAATCAAAATGTTTATATATATCCTCTTCTTTAGTTGATTTTTTACAATAAATTTTTTTGGAATCTAAAATGCTTTGAAATAAATTTTCAGTTGCTTTTCCTCTTTTAATATTATTACTTTTAATATTAAACATTATATATATAATTAAGAAAGAAAAAAAAACTAAACATTTTAATTATACAAGTTGGAAAAAATGTATAAATAAAAATTTAAATAAAAATAATTATATAAATTAATTATATATGGACTTATTTGAATTAGTAAAGGATAAAAGACCAAACCTTAATATTAAAAGTATTAAAACATATTCATCTGTTCTTAATACAATTAGAAAAGATTTGAATATTGATAAAGTCAAGGACTTTAATAATGATAAAAAAATATTAAAATATTTAGAAGATATGCCTGTTAATAAAAGAAAAACACGATTATCAGCATTATTAGTTCTAACAGATAATGAAAATTATAAAAAACAAATGTTACAAGATATAAATCAATTTAATGCTAATGTAAAAGAACAAAAAAAATCAGTAGTAGAAAAAGAAAACTGGATGACTAAAGAAGAAATAAATAAAATATATGAAAAATCTAAAAAGAAAGCAAATGAACTTTATAAAAAGAAAGATTTAAAAATATCAGAATTACAAACAATACAAGATTTTATTTTATTGTCTTTGTTTGTTCTAAATATTCCAAGAAGATCACTTGATTATACAGAGATGAAAATTTCAGATATTGATCCAAAAAAAGATAATTATATTAAAGGCGATAAAATGGTATTTAATATTTATAAAACTAGTAAAAATAAAGGAACTGATATAATAGAAATCCCTAAAAAATTAAAAACTATTTTAAATAAATGGATTAAAATAAATCCTACTGATTATTTATTATTTGATAGTAAATACCAAAAACTTTCATCTATAAAGGTAAATCAAAGATTTAATAAAATTATGGATAAAGGTGGTTTTAGTGTAAATATGTTTAGACATATCTATTTGACTGATAAATATAAAGATACTATGAAAGAAATGAAACAAATGGAAGAAGATATGGATGATATGGGTAGTTCTATTAAACAAGCAACAACATATATTAAAATGGATTGATTTGTAAATTATGAAATTCTACTATAAGAAAATTTATTCCAGAATTTACAAATCTAATTTTTATTAAAAATAAAAACATTATATAATTTATATGGAATTAATAGGTAGAAGTGTTGAAATTATTAATAAGAAAAGAAAAAATCTAATTATTCATACTAATGAAAATGAAATAAATTCTATTGAAAATAAATTAAATAAATATAAAATACCATTTGAGTTTATGATTAAGAACAATACATCTGAAATACATAATAATTTAATAATACAATTTGGATTGCCTCCATTTAATTCAACAAGAAAAATAAATTATAGATTTTTAATAGATTTAAAATTTGAAGAAAAAGTAAAAAAAATTTTAGATTTGGAACAAGTTCAAAAATCAAGTTACTATTATAAATTAAGTTCTTTTCAAAAAAAAAAATATTTCTTTGAATATCAAAAAAATCCAAAATTTCCAATTTATATTGTTTCTTTTAATAGATTTGATTTTTGTTATTATACAGTTTCAAATTTAGAAAAAATGAAAGTTAAATATTGGTTATGTATTCAAAAAAGTCAAGAAAAAAACTATAAAAAATTATTAAACAATAATAATTATTCCTATTGTCTTGGTTTAGTTTTATCTGAAAATACAACACAAGGAGGATATAAACAAAGAAATAAATGTATGGAACACGCTAGACAAAATAAATTTAAAAAATGTTGGATTTTAGATGATAATATTCAAGGTTGGTCTTTACAAAATCAAGGGGAGCATTTAATTAATAATGGTTTTTGTTTTTCATTTATTGAAAATTGGATAGAAAATATAAAAGAACCAATAGGAATTTTTAGTCATTCTTATTCTTTTGATATAAGACAAAATCAATTAACTAAACCTTATTATGTAAATTCTAAAAATTATTCATCTCTATTATTAGATTTAGATTTATTAAAGACAAATAATATTAAATGGAGATTAAAATATAATGAAGATGTAGATTTAACTTTACAGTGTTTATATAAAAAAATATATACTTTATCATCTAATTTTTTAACTTGTAATAAAATGCCTACTTTATCTTGTAAAGGTGGAAATACAACATCAATTTATGAACAAGGTAAAAAATTTGATGAAAAATTTGATACTTTATACAATAAATGGAAAAATACAAAATTTAAAGATTCAATAAAAAAAATAATAAAGCATGAAGATGGTAGAACTCATCATTTAGTAAATTATTCAAATATAGAAAAAATACAAAATTTAAATGATTTTATTACACCTAAAAAAAAATTTAAAAAAGAAAAATCCCTAAAAGATTTTGATATAAAAATTTGTTAATATATTAAATTAATATTTGGGGTTTATTACCTAAATATTAATTAATTGATTTTATTATTTTTTTCCTTAATTAAATAATAAAATTTAAACTGATTTATTTAAGTTTGATACTCTAACAGTTTTTCTTGGTTTTGGTAATCGTGCTGAAGGAGGGGCAATATTTCCAAAAATTTGTCCATTACCCATAATATGAACCCCTGATCCTTCTGTTTCTTTAGAAATTTTAGAAATAGGAATATTTAATCCTTTTTGTTTTTTCAATAAGAAATTAGGAATAGTTGATCTATCTTGTAACTCAACTCCTGCCCCTGCTCTTAATCCATCACCCCTTGCTCTTAATCCACCTCCTGCTCTTAATCCTGAACCTGCTCTTAATCCATCACCTCTTAATCCTAAACCAACTTTTTTAATAGCATAATCTAGACCTTCATCGCCATAATTTTCAAAAACAAATAGTAAAGGTGGTCCTAATGGTGCTGTTGTTGGATTAGCACTAATTGCTGTAATACCTGCTAGGATTGCTGTTGTTGCTCCTACCTTTACTGCTTCCCTTAAATCTTCTCCTAATTGTGTATCTTTAATATTTTCACCATAAAATTTACCTGCTTTTTTAAGGGCATTTTCAATATCTTTTTTATCAATTCCTCTGATTTTTCTTCCAACTTGTTTAGATGCTTTAGAGATTGTTCTACCAGTTTGTTTAGATGCTTTAGAGATTGTTCTACCAGTTTGTTTACCTGCTTTTTTTGCTCCCTTTTTAATTTTCTTAAAGATATTACCTTCACCATGATATCCTTCACCTTCAATATCTTCATCTTTATGTGCTCCCATTCCTTCTAAAGCATCAATTGCTTTCTTTTTGATAACTCTTGATGCTTGTTTTCCTGCTTTACTTCTACCAAATTTTTTCAATGTCTTTTTAATTCCTTCACCCTCCATATGTGCTCCCATTCCTTCTAAAGTATCAATTGCTTTCTTTTTAATAATTCTTGATGCTTGTTTTCCTACTTTACTTCTTCCAAATTTCTTTGCTTTTTTAAATAATCCATTACCCATTATTTCATCAGATACTTCTTCATCTTCAATCATTTCAGGATTTTCATTTACATCAATTTCATCAGGAGATAATTTAAACATCATACCTCTATCACTATCAAAAGTTTTTAAGATGGTATCAAATTTATCAGGTTCAACTAATAATCCTATTCCTTTCCCACTCATATTTTTTTTATTAATTCTGATTTTTAGACCTTTCCTAAGTTTTAATTTTTGAGGACTTGTTAAATCTAGTTTTAAAAACTTCATTATATATTTATACTATATTTTAATTAAATTTAAAAAATTAAAAAATAGTTATTATTTTTATTTGTAAATTATGGA
>CEOE01018989.1_pt1 | contig 12623 bp, 7 predicted proteins | sample 530211 | NCBI WGS metagenome assembly CEOE01 (sample SAMEA2619779, study PRJEB7988) | marine metagenome | isolation source: saline water (ENVO:00002010), including
AAAGAATAGATGAGTTTGCAAACTTTAACCGTTCAATAACGCTCGCGTCTTTGAGGAGTGCCGCTTTAATATAGTTCTTCGGTATGTCACGGACTGGATCGGAAAGCGTATACCACATGGCACTCGGAATGCCCGATGTAGCGGTTGTCATTTGATCCAAGAAGGCCGCTGTTCTAAAGGTTAGATACCCGTTGATTAGATTACCAACAGCTCCTTGCGTATACTTTGACGTGTTGACAATCTTATCAATCTCAAGCGCAAGCTCGTTTGCTTGTAGGTCGCGTAGTTGTTTCTTGAGAAGTGCTTCCCGTTCTTTGAGTGTATTTAGATAGCTCTCTTGCTTTTCTGGATTGAATAACGCTAATCCCTTTTTCTTCTTAGGGTGCATCCCAATCTGTTGATTGATTGCAGATACGTCTTCGCCAGCGACTAAGGCTGATAGCAAGGCATTACGTTCTTCTAGCTCTGCTATCTTTGCTACGTCCTTACCAGCTCCTTTGTAGAAAGCTATACGCGCTTCTAGTTCTTTTTCTTCTTCACTCTTTACGCGCCTTGGACGACCCGTCTTTGGGTCAAGCTCTTGGCCATCATCTACAAACTCACTGCGTAGACGCTTTAATTCTTTTTCAAGACGACGCACAGCGCGCTGTGAAGGTGTTAGTTTATCTTTACGAGTTTTGCGGGGCTTCTTTGGTTTTGCCTCTTCGGCCTCTGGTGTTGGTTCGGCCTCTGGGGTTGGTTCGCCCTCTGGTGTCGGCGTTGGTTCTTCCGTAGCAGGGGCATCTGGAGTATCGACGTCTATATCGACTTCTTCTTCCTCTGGGAATATCTTTCTATATAGCTCTTCAATGCCTTCAAAGTCTTTATCGTTCTTAAAAATTTCTAACTTTGTTTTGAGTCGTTGAAAGTTTCTAAGCTTCTCTTGACGCTCTAGAGTTATGATCTCTTTGAAGTTCTCAACCCCTCTGTCATCTCTACGAGTCTGAAGGACGTTAGCGTCTATGTAGTCCAACTCGTAGAACTCTTCAGCGAGCTTTGCGTAGTCGTCTAGATCAGCAAGTAAGTTATCTAATGCTTCAATGTCATCAAAGTTTGCAACGAGACGATCAAGGTTGTCTTCAAACTCTGCCGTAGCTCCTTTGAATGCGTCGCTGACTTTGTTTGTGATCGTGATGGCCACACCGTTTTGGCGGTTCTCTTTGAGGATTTTGACTTCATCAATAATGTCTTGAAAGATATTTCTTCGACCGCCTTCTTCGCCGCCAGTGGGTGTAGGGGGCGGTGGGTCTTGTGGAGGCGGTGGGTCAGCGGGTGTCGGCTCTGGAGCGTCCGATTGTCTCTTAAAGAAGTTCTTATTCTGTGTGCCGTAGACATCTGATTTGAAGGAAAACAAACGATCTGGGTCTCTTTCAAGACTAGCCTTGCCCCCTATATCTATAGCATTTTTTGCTCTTATTAGTTTAGTTGGGTTTGCTCTAACAAGTTCGTCAAATTTAACTTTACTGAAGCTGCCGTCTTCTTTGACTTCAACATCTATAATATCTGATTCTTTAACATCTGTTACTTCAAATGCTTCAGCTTCTTTAGAGGGGTCTCTTATATATGAATTAGCTGTTTCTTTTCGTGAACTAAAGAAAAGACCATAAGGTTTACCGTCTCGTCCTATACGCATTTCTAAGGCGTCAAAATCTCCCTCAACACCTCTATACAGAACTGGCACTTCTACGTCTGGTTCATTTACTCTTAATTGATCTTTAACGTTTCGGAGTCTTTCATACAAAGGCTGTAACGCTCTTTCTTGTGAAGCTCCCTCGTCTTTAAAATAGTCAAGTTCTGGATCATCTAAAGTTGTTTGTATTTCGTCTTCAATACTTTTTAATTCTGCCTCTAGTTCTTCTTGTGATTTTGAAGTAGGCTCTGGGGTAGGCTCTGCTTCGCCTTCCTCTCGACGACGTCTTGCTTCAATTACTTCGTCAACACGATTGCGCTGCTGCTCGTCCATAGACGCTTGTTGCTCAGAGGCTTGCTCGTATCCGTCTAGCTCCTCAGTCACGGAGTCATGGACTGCTTCAACGTCGCGTAGTTCTTTGCGCTTCTGTCTGAGGGTTCTAGTTATTGCAGCTCGTGCTCTTCGATTGTCTTTTACCTTTCCAAGACGATTCACAAGTTTCTCTATGTCGCTTTTAAGGTCGCCTGTCATGTTGACTTTGGATAAAGCTACAGCTTCTCTCCATCTGCCAAACAACACACCGCTGCGGGTAAGCCCTTCGTCAAGAGCTGTAAGACCCCCGCCGCCTATGGTCGAACCAATGCCTGTTCCCATTCCTAACTGAATGGCTCTATCTGTCCACGTTAAGTCTTTGTTGAACTCACCATCAGAAGCAAACAACGCATTGAATGATTGCTCAATAGATACGGACACAGCACCAACAGTTGCACCTTGCACTGCATAGCTTCCTGCTTTGAGCTTTATGCCCTTAGTGGCCATCTCTGGATCAAAGTATTTTTTTAGGAACTTGATCCGTTTGCCTTGTCGGACAACTGGGTTTAGAAGAAGACCTGTCGCAAGTATTTCACCGCTGTTAATGCCTTCTTGTATCCCAACGCTTTGGCGATACTTTTGTGATAAATAGTTACCTGCAAGTGCAAAAGCACCTTCTGTAGCTACAGCCGATAAGGCAGCTGGGACTGTTCCAACACCAGTTGATCCTGCGGCTACTTGACCAGCTTGAACTACACGTCTAGCGTTCCTAAAGTTCTTTAGGTATTTCATCGCCTTGGTGGTGGTGTATATACCGCCCATAGAGACGCCAATCTCAATACCCATTGCTTTAGCGGTCTCATCCCAAGCACTTTCGCCGTAGCCTTGCTCTTTGGCTATCTCACCTAACAGAGAAAATGTTTCTCCGTTCATATCGTCATAATTGACTTCGGGCAGAACTGAAGGCGCAGAAGAAGGTTGGATTCCTATAGAATCCTGCATTGCTTTAAGTTGTTCTGGGGTCATTTATCTTGAGTTAGTTAATATGCTTAACTTTTGAAGAAAGTCGTCTTGATCTTCTAAAATTAGTTCTGCGTCAGCTCTATCGAATACACCATACTGTTCCCAATATTCGATTGCGTCTTCTTGTTCGCGAGTAACATCATCACCAGCAATAAACCCATCGATAGCAAGCTCTAAACGACTTCTTACTTCACTACCAAGACCTACGTCGCTGTAAGTCAATCCTGTGTCTTTTAAGAGTTTAGGATCAAAGCTTTCAATCGTAGGAAAGCCGTAGAGTATTAAGCTGCCGATAAGTAAATCCCTTTTGTTACTCGGTCTTCTAGCTGTCCCCTCAAGAGCAACTATAGATGCGCGGTCTTTCAAAGCATCTGCTCTATTTGGCTTTGGCTTTAACGACTCATACTTATATTTTCTTCTGTCAGCTATGTCAGCAGCATCGGTTATTTCTTCAGCAAGATTAGCAGTTTCAAAACCTTCCTTAGTGAGTGTTCTAAACTGTCGTTCAGCGTTATCACGATCCACAAGATCGTCAAACAGCTGTTCTGAAAATGTTTCAAATTGTTCGTCAAACGACGCGCGGTCATGGCCTAAAAAGTTTCCATCTTTATCGTATACGGTTGCCTTATCCCAGAGACGTTGAGCTTCACTTAACATGGCAGCTTCAAAGGTAGATATTTGTGAAGCTGTAAATCCCTCATCTACCAGAGTAGATTCTTTTCCGTCTGTGTATCCCTTAAAGATTCGACTAAATGAAGAAGCCTCTGGATTCGACCAGTTTGTTTTATTAAGTGCGCTGGTTATTTCGGTTGCAAAAGATGCTATAGGTAATGGATTACCACTTTCATCTAATAACAACAATTTTAAGGCAGCTTGGTGTTGGGATAGAGTTCTGGTCGGATTTGCTAAGATAGTGCGCTCAATAATTGGAGCTAATCTTCGTAAATCATCCAGTGTCACTAGATCAGCTGGTTCTGTAGCAATACGTCGTGGATCGCCCAGAGTTTCAATTATCTGCCCAAGCCCATTTATCTTGCGTTGATTTTTCTCGTCAACTTGTAGTTCGGCTATCTTTCGCATAACCTGCGCGCCTTTTTGATTAGCTGTTCCTGATAGCTCAAAGCCTTGTAGACTCGCATCTATGTATGCGTCGTCATAACCGATTGTTTTGAGAGTTGCACGTAATGAAGCTAATACGCTTTCATCACTTCCAGTCATTAGAAGAGCGGCCAGACCCTCGCCTTGATTATCAATAAGACCTAAGAATTTACTAATACTCTCATCGCTTCTACTTTCAGCAGTATCTATCTCACGTGCTAAAGTCTTGAGAAGCGTTCTATCTAGTTTAGCTCCCTTAAATATCTGAAAATCACCTGCTTGTTTTAGTAACTCTCTAGCTCTTTCTGGATCGTCATTTAACAAAGCGTCAGCTATACCATTGCGAACTACATCCTCGTATATAGACTTTTTCTCTTTGTTGTTCTCAAGATTTCTAGCAGCAAGGTTGTCCTTAGTGGCTTGAAGTGCGGTAGTCATATCAGACACATACTTTCCCTGAGCATCGCGCGCGTCTAATATCTGCGCGCTATCAGTAAGATACTCAGCACGAACAGCTACCTTTTGATTCTCTTGAAATTGTAACTCAGCTCGTTCAATCAAAGGCGTGACTGTTGCAGAAAACAAGGCATTGTGCGCCTCAGTTGTGTAGCGGTTGTCTTTGAACTGCTCACCAATGACGTCATACATCTCAACCTTACGGGCATCTAACCTACGCTTGAAATCTAGGATGTCTGTGTCTTCAGTGTTATTAGTCATCTCATCGATCTGACTAGCAATCTCTGCCTTCTTTGTGGCGTAATATCTTTTAACTAGTCCGTAGTTGTAGGCTTTGTTGTAGCCAAAGATGCTCAAAGCATCCTTATCGTTTCCTGCAATAAGCTCTGCAACTTGTGTATCGTTCAGTTTAGCTATGTCGGTTTCTGCGCGCCTCACATTAAAATCAACAACATTACCGTAAAGGTTTACCCCTTTTTCTAAGTTAGCTGCAAACTCTAAAGCTTGGTTTGTCTTGGGAGTGCTTTGAACCACAACGTTGTAGTTACCACCTCTAGGCACTGCTGGATTGAGGGCGCGTTGTCCTAGGTCAAGACTTACTTGTTCGCGATCTCCCCCTACGCCGAAGAGGTCTTTAAGAGTTGGTTTCTTTGCCATTATTGTCCGAAGGTTGTTGGAGGTGTGAACGGTGTGTAGTTGAGAGGCTGAACGTTAAATGCAGAGTTAGGATTAAACGCAGTAGGTGAAGCCGCTGATGAGGCCGCTGCGGTTGAGCCTGTAGAGCTTGAGAATAGCCCTGCTTGTTGACCAGCCGCTGCAAAGGTCAAACCTGTCTGCGCGCCACTAAGAATAGCTCCTAGATAATTCGGCTGGGCAATTGGTTTATTGATTGCTAGTTGATTCATATAAGAGCGTTGCGCCGCGTTATCGATTCCAAACATCAGACCTTGTTCTCTAAACTGTGTTTGCTGTGCTTCTGCAAAGTTGAACTGTGCTTGTTGTCGGGTCATATCATTTATAAGCGCATCTACGCTTATTCCAGCTACCCCCGCCTCTCCTGCACTTACACGGGCTGTTGCTCTTGCTTCTCTAGCTTTAGTTTGTGCTGCTGAGATACGCTGCGCTTGGGCTATACGCTCTTGAGCTTGGCTCATACGCATCGACGAATATTCTTTGGTTAGTCTATCGTTTTCGGCTAGAGCGGCTCTGCGCTGGACTATTGCTTGGGTTTTGGCAGCTTGGCGTTGCCCGATGATGGACAGACCTGCTTGTGCGCCACTTAGGGCGACAGCTGCAATGGTTGGACTACACATTTTCTGATTTGATTATAAATTCAATAAAAGGTTGATTTGAAATTTCAATGTTTCTTATGAAGTATGCTCCACAAAAACGAAGCCAGTTGATGGCCATCGTATTGTCTTTGTGAACAAAGTTATGGACACATTTGTAGGGTTTTGACAAAGCTTTCACGTATGAGCGAGACGCCTTGATAAATTGGTATGCGTTGTCTGATACTCCATGAGTTCCTAGACACCATATGTAAGCTAGATTCATCACTTGGCCAACACCAAACATGGCGATAGGCTCTTTATATTCATCCAGAGCAGTAAGGGTTACATCGTCTTGCTTCAAACCAATGTGCATAGCTTCAGAAGGAGTGTGTCCCATAGCACTAACCTCCAGCAAATCGATGTCCCTTATAAAAGGACTCATTGCTTCTATATGATCCTCAGTTGCCTTGACGACCATACCCTTACCGTGAACCCCTACGATTTCGCTAGGCGATTCGGTTTGATCGACTGTGAACAAATGATTCAAATTCTGCGCTTTGAAAGTTGGAGGGTAAGGCACTGCTGTTCTCAATAGTGATAATTGTGTCTTCTGCTTTTGTAAATATAGGAAAGCGGTATGAGCCTGAGTCTAGGTCTAACGCGCCTAGAGTAGACGACCCAACTAACGTAGGTGTAAATACATTTTCAAATGTGTCTCTAAACTTAGGCGTAACCTTAACCTTGAAGAAAGCCGTGTCACTAAAGTTTATTGCGCCGTTTCGTATCATAAGCTTTGTAGCGGGGGAAGGAGACTTACCTTGTCCAGACGGGGCTTTGAATATTTGCTCAGAGAAGGTGTACTTCATGGTGTAGGGGATGCCTACGAATACGTCTGTATCTATTGTCACCGCTTGTGCAAGAGTAACAGTAGCTCCTGAGTTTGTGCAGTTAAGCTTGAGTCCGTCTGTTGTGTAAACCTCTACTGAGTTGTCTGATGGGGTGTAAGGAAGGGTTATAGTATCATTATCCTCGTCGACTACTATATTTATGTCCTCTAAGGTTATGGTGTGGTCGCCGCCTGCGGCTATGTGTGCAAGGTCGGCGGTGCGTAATATTTCTATCTTATTAATTATTACCGTTGAATTAGGAACAGGTGTGTAAGAAAATGAGTTCTGACCTAAAGTAATCTCGTGAGTAAATTCTGTAATTTCAAAATACCCAGTCACGCTACTTCCTATAACTCCTTTTATTTTTAACTGGTTTCCAGTCGTGAGGGGGTCTAAAGACGTACAATTAAATGTACCGCTAATTTTGGCATTTGTATTTGAGATTGCTATAGAAGCTATAGTCCCATAACCACTTCCATTAGCTCCATCAGAGACGGATAAATTACCTCCATTAGAGCTAGTGAATGAGTTTTCAAATCCCGTAGGTGACAAATCAACCCAAGCTGAAGTAAGTGCGCTTGCTAAGGGTGTTTTATCAACCTTTGTTGCCACTCGCATATCTAGGTGAGTAACAAAACCAGCAGTGTCCGTAAGACCAGACTCTAGGGGCATCTCAACGAGATTAGTTTCTCCGTTGTTGGTGATGACTACATAGAGACTGGACTCAATGAACTCAATGCCTCGTATTTCACCCGTGAAGGTAAATTTAGACCAAGCACTCAGAACTTTCTGGTTGTTGTTCCAGAAGTAATTGTAGATATATAGAGAACCTTTTTCGTCACCACTCAGTAACACAATCATGTCTTCCGAGGTGGTTCCCGCCATATCAATGATGTTACTAGGAATATAGGAAGGAACGTGTTCGGTGACCTCAGTGGAATCGTAATTATCCGTAGAGGCGTTTACGGTGAACTCTCGGAGACCTGTAAACGCTCCACGAGTGAACGGGAAGTAGATGTAAGAGCCTAGTGGCAGGGGGTCTACTTGGTCTTCAAAGTTGAAGTTAGTAATTGGAGCGATGCTAACTGTCTTTGGTGTAAGAACATCTCCACCCTTTAAAACAAACTGTCCATTCTCTGAGAATAATATAAGGTTCTCTTGGAAGCCTTTAGCTGATTTAAGGTTAGTCACTCGGCTACTTGCTACGGAGATGTCGATTGGAGCTGAGTCAAGGAGCGTGGTTACAGATGTTCTGCCAAAGTTAAATACAGTCTTTCCATTGTCATTAACAGTCCCAAACCCAGCTTCAGACATAATAACATTTTCTTTACTGAGAAAACCTAGTCGGTTTTTAAAGAAAAACATAGCTTCTATTTCTGAACCTACAAAAGAAGGCAAGGGATTAGACAAGTCGTCGCCAGCTAGTCGGTCTTCAAAGTTTGTTTCCTCAAGCACAAAATTATTGACTGCGTTATTTATAAGTGAATATGGCATCGTCGAATTATCTATGCCTTCCTTAACCTCTGGGGCTACTGTTTCAATCCAAGAGCCTTCGCCCACTGTGCTAGTAATATTGTTGCTCGTTGTGGTCTGTCCGTTTTTAGTTTCAAATTTGACGTAAAAATCATCTTGAGATAACTCGGTATCTCCTATCACTTTAACCACGTAACCATCTGGAGCTATTGTAGGAAGGTCAGTTATAGAGCCGACCTCTTTGTAAACTACGCCAAGCCCGCTACCCCCTAAACCATCTGAAACCGAAATATTGAAGTCCTCTGTTTGGTCTTTCTTTAGTAACTCTACTAGGTTGGTCTTATTGTTTTTCTTTATGTAGTAGCCATTGCTAAACGTATCATTTAGGTCAGTGCTGAAATCCTGTGTTGATACGAGACGGTTAAGAATTGTGTCAGTATCAGCGTTTGCTGCCGAACTGGAACCTTCAGATGTTATTGTAGCTGTTACTGGTGCAGACCCTGAAGCGGGATTGCCATCTACAATAGTTGCATTAACTGTAGGAGCACCAGTCCCATAACCAGTATTCCTATTGTAATATGTGCTGTAATTAGTTCCATAACCGCCAAAATCACCTCCGTTTACAATGGAGTGACCAGACGACTGAATTACTCCTCCAACTACATTAAAATTAATTACGGGCTGAGTATATATAAATGAGTTAGATGATAGACTAAGACTCAAGTTTCCAGAATGATTAGCTCCTCCATTATTTACAGTTACACCCGTAACTCTCCATCTGTAATACCTGATGCTTGGTCTAATGCCGCTCGAAGAATAGGTGTAACGAGTAAAACTAAGCGTTATAGACGACCCTGCTCCCCCTACGATTCCTCCAGTAATAGTGACGGAATATTTCTTCTGGTAGTCTCCCTGTTTTATAAATACTAAAGCTTTCTTCTCTAAAGCAGGAGTTAAAGCTAGAGCGTCTCCATTTTTCTTAAGACCTACCCCAACGCTTTTGTTAAGTATTAACGTGGTGTCGCCAATACTGAGTGCCTTCAGGTCGTTTCTTGGATTATCGGAATGAAGGTAAGGAGTGTTGGAATTATTAACAGTATAAGACGTATCGGATTTAGTAGCGTCGGCAGTAATTTCTGCTTGTGTGTAGTTTGCGCCCGTAGCTGGATTAATAATATTTAAGAACGAAGCATTATATTCTACGCCTCCTACTGTGATACTAGCCTCAGTTCCATCTAATAAATTAAATGCTCTTATCTTACAATGCGTGTGAACGTTGTTAGAATCATGTTCTTTATAGGTAATAACGACGTATTTTTCTGAATCACTTCGATTGATGAAGTGAACAAAGCTATTATCATCAATAGCCGTTGTGAGCAACTTACCAATGTGCCTAGTATTAGGTCGTTTCTTCAGTCCCTCTGCAACAGAGCTAAGAGCATTTTCCTGCTCCTCACATTGACCAGCAAATCGTGTTGCGTCTGCTTGTTGTGATACACCTTGTATAAGATTGGGGACAGCTGTATTTACTAAAGGCATTATAACAGTTCGTAATTTCTATTGAGTCCGATTCTGGAAGCAGCATCGAAGTTGTCAAATATAGTTCTGTCAGAGCTGCCGTAATCGGACTCTTCTAGACGAGAGCGCGCTACAAACTCATCGCGTGCAATCAAAGTTTCTAACTCACGGCTTCCAACCATACGGCCTTGGAAGACGCGAGAAGCTCTTAGCGTTATATAGCGTCTCGCTGTTTCGGGTAATGAAGTAAAGTCAAGAAGACGCACAAGGTTTACCTTGAGGTCATTGGAGAAGGTCGAGCTGTTTGACTTGCGATCAAACAAGGTCGATCCGCGTTGAACGATATCAACAGATTTGTCTTTTGCATCTATTTGAATGACGTCACTAGGGACAGAAATAGCCCCGCCGTTTGCGGAAAGTGTGACGTCTATTTCGGTGTTGAAATGCCAACCCTCAGTTTGAACTTCCCTGCTGATTTCATCCAGAACAGATATAGCTGTGGCCGCCGAAACGGGTAAGGCGTTGGTGTCGCTTATGCTATTCACTGGGCTTTCACCGATGTGACCTAGCATAGAATTTACTGCTTCAAGTTTAGTTGTAAGAGTAGGCATATATAAAAAAAGACCCCCACCCCCGAAGGGGTGAGAGCCAGTTGAGGGTTAGATTAGCTAGTAACCTTGACAGCTACAGCGCACTCTGGGCGTAGGACACCATGACCCATTGCATAACGGGCAACCATGAGTGTTCCTTGACGCTCAATTTGGTATTCGGATTGAACCGAAAGATCAAGAAGCTTGACCGTTCCGATTGCTTCACGAGTTCCAGCGAGGATGCCGTATTGGGCAGTCGCACCAGAACCACTCTTCAGTTTGCTGAAGTTAGCGTTGTATCCAACACCGTTAGTAGTAGAACCAGCAACGTTGTCGTCGTGGACGTCGTTACGTGTTCCAGCAGTTGTGCCAGATGCAGCAACACCATCGTCGTTGTCAGCACCGCTTTGGCTGCTGGATAGGTCGCCTTCGTCAGCGATTGACTGGAAGTTGTTCGACTTGAAGAGGCTGATGCCAGCAACTTGTGGAACTACACCCGAAGCAATCGATCCAACACCACCCGCGTCGCGGTTGATAGCTGGAGAGACTACAGCAGAGCTGTCAGCTGTGATTAACTGATAGTAAGTGCGAGGCGCAAGGATTGCGAAGCGTCCATCCTCTGGGGCGTTATTTTCGTCCAGAGTTGTAGCTACGGAATACAGAGCGTCGATTACTTCAGCAGCACTGTCAAGACCACCAGAACTAGCGTCAATGACAGTTCCAGCAGCGGTTTGACCCGATATGTTTGCATCGGCATTTGCAGCAGCGAAGAGAGTCTTCAGAGTTGCAACGTCGAAGCGTTTAGCAAGTGCCTTGCCTAACTCAGACGAGTATACACTTCGGATGTCGAAGTGGTTTTGTAGCTCGTCAAATTCAGCAACAAATGTTGAAGCGATAAGCATGTCGTCGATGCTTATGATCTTCTCTGTTTGTTGGAACTCGGTTAGGGCTGTAGCAGCATTTGCATACAGTGATTGACCAGCAGCGTGATAACTAGCACTAGCAATTCCAGAAACTGGAAAACTAGATTGCTTGCCGTTTGAGATTGTGCGAACGGTATGAAGGTCTTTCATAACCGTATTAGTCTCAAACGCGGTAAGAATCTCGCCACTGAACAATTTTAAGAACAGTTCTGTTTTATCAGAACCGCCCAGTTTCGCACCCACGCGGGATGCTGGATTGGCAGTTGTAAGAGCCATAATTGTTCCTTTGGTTGAGTTTAATTAGGTTAGTTTTTGTCCTTCCGAATAGTTGCAACTACGTTGTCCCGCTCACGGGGCATAGATGTCTCTAGTCTTGAGACGAAAGTTATTTCTTCTTCTTCTTGCGAATGCGAAGAGATTTGAGGTCAGCTCCTGTGATCTTGTCGCGCGGCGCGGCAACAGCAGCTAACTTCTTTTGTTTGGAAGAGTATTTATGTTTTGGCATTTTACTTTTTGATTTTAAGGCTAACTCTAGCTTTCTTTGTATTTGCTACAAATTGTTTTCCCTTTGATCCTGCACGCTTTTTCTTGCGAGCAGTCTTTGCGCGTTCAGCCTTGGATAAGCTTTTAGCTTTAGCCATCGGAAGGCAGCGGTCTGGATTCTTCTTGTTTTTAGACGTTCCGCAAGCTCCTTTAATCGAGCCGTCTGTTCCGATTCTGACCCAGTTTTGTCGTCTCCACTTTGCAAGCTCACCCATTACTTTTTCTTTCTAATCTTTAGACCCTTGCGCTTGGAGCCTTTTGCATAGTTGGGGTCTTTGCAGTATTTGCTTGCTGCCATGTTTGCATAAGCAGATGGATACTTGTCAAAGGTGCGCTTTGCCCAAGCAATTCCTTTGGGACATATCTTGGCCATACTATTTACCTACCTTTCTCATGGCTAAAGCGTGGGCTTTGCTAAAAGACATGCCCTTCTTCATTTCTTTTTCCATAAGCTTCATGTGCTTAGAAGAATGATGCTTCTTGTGTCGCTTCAGAGAGAGTTGTTTTCGTTTGGTAAGAGCGGCTTTTTTCATGCCTAAACGGTTAGTAGCCCGTTTTCTTTTTCTTTTTCTTACCTATAGCAAGTTGCTTACGTTTCATTTTCATACATTTATCGCATCCACAGTTTTTCATAACTAACACTTCCATCTACGGAGAGCTAAAGCTTTGCGAGTAGGAGACCCGTCTGGCTTCTTCATCGCTCCTTTTACACCGCGCATACGGGCGCAAAATGATCGTTTACGTGCTCCCCCTTGGGGTTGTGGAGCTTTTAGATTAGACCCTGTTTTTCGGTTGTAATATTCACGCCCTTTTTTGGTGAGTCCTCCAGTCTTTGACTTGTGTTCCTTTCGGAGACTGAC
>CEOE01009130.1_pt1 | contig 12557 bp, 15 predicted proteins | sample 530211 | NCBI WGS metagenome assembly CEOE01 (sample SAMEA2619779, study PRJEB7988) | marine metagenome | isolation source: saline water (ENVO:00002010), including
CCAGTTAAAGAATGGGCAATGTCAAAAATGCCTCAATGGGTACAAAAGAACCCAAGACCACAAGGCGGTGGAGCAACGACTACTAAGGTTCAGACTGATACAGTATTAGCTGGTGAAAAAAATCCATTTGCACCAGATTCATTTAATTTGACAGAACAGGCAAGATTATTTAGAACAGATGTAAATAAATATAATATGTTAAAAAACCAAGTTAGCGGTTAATATAGAAACAACGTGGTTGTGCCATGTCAGAGGTTGTGCCTCAAAGTGAACATAATTTTTAAATCTAAATGGCAACATTAAGAAGTGATTTAATTATCCCAGAGGTGTTCACTCCTTATCTAATAGAAGAGACAACTAACAGAGATGCCTTCTTGCAGAGTGGGGTGGTTACACCTTTGGCAGAATTAAATCTATCCTCAGAAAGAGGTGGGGATTTCGTCAAAATTCCATTTTATAAAGCAAATCTATCTGGCGATTTTGAAGTTCTTACAGACTCAACATCATTAACACCAGGCAAGATCACAGCCGATAATCAAATCGCTGCTGTTTTACATAGAGGTCGTGCTTTCAGTTCCAGAGACTTAGCTGCATTAGCAGTTGGTGGTGGCCCTGATCCTATGGCTGCTATTGCACAAAAAATGGCTGCATATGTCAATAATCAGAAGCAAAAGGATTTATATTCTTGCTTAACTGGTGCATTTGGTTCTATGACTGCAAACGATAGCAGCTCAGCTTTGTTTGATCTTTGCATAGATTCAGAATCAGGTGATACTCCTACAACTTTGAGTCCTAGACACGTTGCTAAAGCACAAGCTTTACTTGGTGACCAGGGAAACAAGATCACATCAGTTGCAATGCACTCAAAAGTCTTTTATGACTTGGTTGAGCGTAATGCTATTGATCGTATCTATGACAATACTGGTGCTCCTGATACAGCAGCAGCTTCTGGTAGCACAACAAGAGCATTTGACGGCCCAACAACTGTTAATACTTTTATGGGTCTTAACGTAATTGTTTCTGATGATGTTCCTACTGCAAACAGTGGTTCTTCAACAGAGTATTCAACATTCTTCTTTACACAAGGAGCAGTTGTTACTGGTGAGCAAGCACCAATCAGAACTCAAACTGATAGAGACATCCTAGCTTTGGAAGAAGCAATGGCTGTTGACCTTCACTACATCTACCACCCAGTTGGTTTGAAGTATGCGGTATCAACAGTGAACCCAACTCGTAGCGTATTAGAGACAGTAGCCTCTTGGTCGAAAGTTTACGAGACAAAGAACATCGGTATTGTTCGTGCAACTGTCGCATCTAACCAGGATTAATCATGCCATCATTATTTGAAATCACTGCTGGATCTTTAGCTGGGCCAACAGACGGTGGAACTGTAACTCAGGCCACCAACAAGGGAACTGCCGTAACTCTAAGTACAGAGTCAGGTCAGATCACAATGAACAATGCAGCGTTAGCAGATGCCGCAGAGGTATCTTTTACAGTTACCAATACAAAGGTTGCTGCAACTGATGTTGTCGTTGCTTGTCATGGATCTGCTGGTACAGCAGGGGCTTATATCGTGAGTGCAAACAGCATTGCTGCTGGTTCATTCAAGATCACAGTTTCTAACGTGTCAGGCGGTTCACTAAGTGAAGCGATTGTCATTAACTTTGTTGCCCTAAAGGGTGCATCTAGCTAATGGCTATATTTGCTTTTAAGCGAATGAGGGAACAAAACGAAGCTGCTCAAAAGGCGGCTTCTGTTTCCACATCTAAGCCAAAACCAAAACGCAAGCCTCAAAAGGTAACAGTAAATGGCGATAACCCTTGATGCAACTGTTGGTGGTGCAAATGCCAACACTTATATAGGTCTTTCTGATGCAAACTCTTTTATTGAGGGTTTAGTCCTCAGTGATGATGCTGCCGCATGGGATGGGTCAAGCAACGACAATAAAAACCGAGCATTATTTACGGCTGCACAAAGAATTGATCGAGAAAAATTCTTGGGAGCCAGGGTATCTGATACCCAGGCACTTGAATGGCCGAGATCAGGAGTAAGAAAACCTGACACATACACAAACTTGTATGGGTTGAGTTTTCCAAATAGATTAGTTGCTGACTATTACCTTGACACTGAAATCCCAGATCGGGTAAAAAATGCACAGGTTATTTTAGCTGTTTATCTAAACAACAACAGGAACGGACTTGAATTAAGTGGCTTAGAAGATTTTGCTGCTGTAAGTATTGGTAATATAAATGTAACTCCTAGATTTTATGGAGCAGTCGGGGTTGATCGTATTCCACCAATCGTTGACCACTACTTAATGGGTATTAGAATAGGTGGAAGAGCAAACTTACAAATCAAGAGGTCTTAACAATGGGCTACGGCTACGACTATCCAGCAGCAATCATCATTACTAACACTGCTGCCCATACAGGCAGATTTGGCAAGGTGCATTGTTTAACAGACGCAGAGGCAACTTTTGTTGCTGAGAACATTACAGAGAATGGATCTGCAACTATCAACGGCATCACAATGAAGGCATCATCTGAAGTTTGTGGTGTTATTACAAGTATTACTTTGGCTAGTGGTCAGGTTATTGCTTATTTCTTATGAGTATTGCTAACGCATTAAAAAAAGCAGCATCAAAAACTCTTAGCAAGCTTGGAGGTGATGTAACTATTAGACAGGTAACGGCTGGTAGTTATAACACAACAACAGGAGCGATAACAGAATCTACATCTGATACAACTGTCAAAGGTGCGTTAAGTAATGTATCAAAGTCTGAGGTTAATGATCTTATAGAATCCCAGGACAAAAGGTTAACAATATCAGCAGGGGATTTAACTTTTGTACCCACAACAAAAGATAGAGTTGTTATCAGTAGCGTAGAATTTAAAGTTATTCAAATTATTACGAATGAGCAAAATAATACACCTGTAAGTTTTGATCTTATCTTGAGGTAACTATGGCGAGACAAATTAGATTAGACCAAATAGATGATGTAATGAGAGAAGCTGTTGAAAATCTTGTCCATGCGACTACATTTGAATGGACTAGAAGAGTAAAAAGAGCAACTCCAGTAGATACTGGCAGACTTAGATCAGCTTGGCAGACTGATGTAAAGCCATTTAAAGGAACAATAATTAATAATGTTGTATATGCTGAACCTGTTTGTTTTGGTCAAAATTTACCTCCATCATGGGGTGGAACTTATAGAACAAGACAAAAAACTGTTGCTGGATTTCCAGAACTTATTGGAAAAGAATTAGAACAATATGCAAGAAGAGAATATGAAAAGATTAAAAGAGGTATCTGATGGCTGCAACAGACCTAAACACAGTTAGATCCACCATAGAGGCTAGGTTAGCCACAGAGCTTGCTTCAAGCCCAGCAATTCCTGTGATATTTAATAACATGGCTTTTGACTCTACAACAGAAGATACCTTTGTACAGTGCGTTACCAGCTTTGGTGCAAATGAATATCTAACTCAAGGTGATTCAAGCACTGCTACAAACAATGTTGTTGGTTTGGTTCTTTTAAATGTTTTTACAGAGGAAGGTCTTGGAGGAGGGTCTAACTTTACAATTTGCAAAAGACTTAGGGACTTATACAATAGAATTACTGTTTCTAATGTGATTTTTGACCCACCTATCGGCCCTGAGATTCTAACATCAAGTCCAGAAGGTAAGTTTCAAACACAAATTAGAATCACTTTTAATATTTATGAGGAGCTTTAAATGGAAATAACAGAAGCAATGCTTGATGCTATAGAGGCTGTAAAAGGTAGACGTGACCCTGCCTATTGGGACGGACGTTGCAAAAGATATATGGAAAACCAAGAAAGTTTAAAAAAAGATGTGAAAAAACCTAAAAAAGGTTAATATAAAATAAATACTTTCTTTTGTTATGGCTATTAAGGGTGATGTTGGAAAAATCATGTTTGAAAACGCTGGCGGTACTGAAGCTGATGTTGGTCAAACAAGGTCTTGGTCTTTGTCTATCTCAAAAGATATTATGGAGACAACAAAGCAAGGAGATACCTTTAAAACAAATATTGGTGGTTTAATTGCTGGAGAAGGTTCAGCAGAACTTTTATATGCCCCTGGTGAAACAGGTGCAGGTTATACAACATTTATTGATGATGTTTTAACAACAGGTGATAATGCTGACGCATTGTTTGAGTTATTTCCTGATAGTGCAACTTCAGCAAAGAAAATTAGTTTTGCTGGAATTATTACCTCTGCTGAATATGGTGCAACTCTTGGCGAAGTTCAAATAATAAATATTAGTTTTACAACAAGCGGTACTATAACTTCAGCTATATAGTACATTTTAAATAACAACCCCAACTTAATATGGCAATCAAAAGAACAATTGATTTAATTACTGAATCTTACGGAGATCAAATGTCCGTAAGAAGAAAGTATGAATTTAAAAACTCGAAAGGAGAAAAAGTTGTTGATTTATATTTTAAACCACTTACAAGGTTTGATAGACAAAAAGCTCAAAGTGTAGCTGGCACAGATGAAGCTTTGACTGTATCAACTCAATTACTATGTCAAATGGCAGAACTTGAAGATGGCACAAAGGCTTTTGCTCTTGCAGATGCCCCAAACTTACAAAGAGAACTTCCAGAAAATGTATTAAATGAAATAGAACTATTTTTATTTGATATAAAACTTGATGTAGATACAGCAAAAAACGACTAAAGCGAGATAATTGGATAAATTTTGAATTTTTTCTCGCAACAGAATTAGGAAAAACATTACAAGAATTAAGAAAACTAATTACACAGGAAGAGTTAATATATTGGGCTGCATATTATGAAAACAAATTTGAAGAAGAAAAAAGAGCGGCACAACGACAAAAGCACAATTCAAGGTAATATATAATAAAGGCTTTTTTTATTTGTGGCACAGGCAAATGTAAAACTTACTGTAGATGCCAGTGGTGCAACTAGAGCATTACAGGGAGTACAAAGTAAAACAAACTCCCTTCAGAAATCATTTGGTGGACTGCAAAGAGTTATTGCTGGTGTAGGTTTAACAGTTTTAGCAAGACAGGCTGTAAATACTTCAGCAAATTTTGAAAAATTAAATGTTAGGCTTGGTTTGTTGACAAAAGCATCTGGAACTTTTGCAAGATCACAAGAAATAGCGGCAGAAGCGCAAAAATCATTCGGCTTAAGTGCAACAGAAGCGCTTGAAGGTATTACAGATATTACTGCAAGATTACAGCCTTTAGGAGTTGAAGTCGAGGATATAAGAACTACATTTATTGGATTTAATACCGCTGCAAAACTGGCGGGGGCGTCCGCGATGGAATCATCAAATGCATTTCGACAGTTAGCGCAGGCGTTAGGTTCTGGGCGTTTACAAGGGGATGAATTTAGATCAATTGCAGAACAAGTCCCGACTCTTTTAGCACCCATAGCAGAAGAATTAGATACAACAGTTGGAGGGTTAAAGAAATTTGCTTCTGAAGGTAAATTGACAAGTGATGTTGTTATTAGGGCATTAAAAAAAGTAGAAGTTGATGGCGCAGCTTCGCTTAAGGCATTATTAGAAAATGATCCAACGCAAGTATTTAAAGACTTAGGAAATGAAGCGGAAAACTTATCAAGAGCATTTGGAGATTTACTTTCGCCTGCTGTTTTACCTGTAATAAAAGGAATTACCGATTTGACAGCGGCAGTAACAGAATTTTTTAATTCACCTATAGGAACAACCGCTGCAATATTTACTGGAGTAGCTTTTGCTATTAAAGGAGTGACTGTTGCCGTAGCCTTATTAAAAACTGCCTTAACTATAGCTGCAACACAATTAAGTTTAGTGGGTACGCAAGCATTGATAGCTAGTGGTGGCTTTAAAGGTATGGCTGCAACAAGTCTTTTAGCCTCTGGTGGTATTGGAAAATTAACTTTAGCTTTAGGTGCTTTAAAATTAGCTACTTTAGCCACAGGGTTTGGTGCTGTTGCTATAGCTATTGGAGCAATAACGACTGCTGTTATTAAACATATAGATAAACAAAAAGAATACAACAGACTTGTTAAAGAAGGTGGTGAAGAAGAGTTAAAAGCGGCGATAAAAGCAATACAAGCACAAAAAGCTAAGTTAGAGGCAAGATTAGGTTCAAGTAATAGAGTAGATCAAAGCCTAAAAAGACAAATAAAATCATTAAATGATCAGTTAAAACCTTTACAAGAACAGCTTACTAAATCAGAAGCTATTGCACAAAAAAATAAAAATATTGCAGATAAAAAAGAAGAAAATAAAAAGATTCAAGAAGAAATAAATAAACTAGAAAAAGATAATCTTGCAAAAGCAATTGCTTATGAACAAGCAGAAATGGATAAAGTTGCAGCAATCGGTGAATTTATAGATAGTCAAAGTGATTCCTTAGCATTAGTTAGGGCGCAAATTAATGGCAAAGGAGAACAAGTTGCATTAGAGCAAGCAATTAATAATGCTGTTAAAGAATATGGAGAGGAATATAGAGATATAATTACAAATTACCTAACTGCAAATAACGAACTGAAAAAACAAAAAGAAAACATAGACAAAAATAAAGAAGCGGCAGAAAAGCTTAAAGAGCAATATAGACAAATAGGACAAGAAACAAGACAAGGTTTAGTTGAAAATTTAAGAGAAGCAATAAATGGTAGTCAAACTTTAGGTCAAGCACTAGGTAATGTTTTAAATAATTTAAAAAATAAATTACTTGATATTGCGTTAAATAAAGCTATTAGTGGGATAGGAAATGCGATCAGTGGCGGGAAAGGTTTTGGTGGCGGTTTCTTATCTGGTTTGTTTGGTAAAGAAAGAGGTGGTCCAGTATCTGCTGGCGGTGCTTATGTAGTTGGTGAAAGAGGTCCAGAAATTTTGCAGATGGGTTCTAAGGGTGGCAATATAATTCCCAACAGTCAGATTGATGGCGGAGGTAGCGTTACAAATATAGTTGTAAATGTAGATGCTTCTGGTTCTTCTGTTGAAGGAGATGAACAAGGTGGTAGGGAACTTGGTCGTGTAATTTCAGTTGCGATACAATCAGAATTAATTAAACAGAAAAGACCAGGAGGATTATTAACATAATGGCTACATTTCCTTCAATAAAACCTACATACGGACAACAAAAAAGATCCGCACCATTAACCAGAACAGTTCGTTTTGCCGATGGTTATGAGCATAGAATTTTATTTGGATTAGCTGAACATCAAAATCCTAAAGTTTATAATTTTACTTTCAACGTATCAGAAACAGACGCAGATACTATAGAAACCTTCCTTGATGCTAGAGCTTTAGATAGTGATAGCTTTGATTTTACTGCACCTGGAGAAGCTGCTGCACAGAAGTTTGTTTGCGAAGCATGGTCAAAATCTATACCATATAACAATAGAGCAACGATCCAGACAACATTTAGAGAAGTATTTGAACCATGAGTACTGCTCCTATTATTACTGATCTACAAAAGATCAATCCTTCAGCAGTTATTGAATTATTTACTTTAGAAATTACTGCTGCTTTACATGGATCAAATGCAACTTATAGATTTCATGCGGGTACAAATAGAGTAGGAAATGGAGATATAATTTGGGCTGGTAATACTTACGTTAAAATGCCAATACAGGCAGAAGGTTTTGCTTATACAAGAGGGCAGTTACCAAGACCAAATTTAGCTGTTAGTAATGCTCTTAATACAATTACAGCAATTTTGTTAACTGTTAATCAGACCACAGCAGGTAATGATTTAACAGGAGCTACAGTTACAAGAATTAGAACTTTAGCTAGATATTTAGATTCAGTAAACTTTCCAGGCAATACTAATCCATTAGGAACACCAGATCCTACAGCAGAGTTTCCGCAGGAAATATATAAAATTGATAGAAAATCATCAGAAAATAGAGAAACAGTTACATTTGAATTGGCAGCAGTATTTGATCTTGCTGGTGTTCGTGCTCCGAAACGTCAATGTACAAGATCCATATTTCCTTCTATTGGTACGTTTAACTAATGAGTTGGAAATATAAAGCATTGCTTCATGCAAAGAAAGAAGATCCTAAAGAATCTGTTGGTGTTTTATTAAATATTAAAGGAAAACAACAATATTATCCCTGCGGTAATCTGTCTACTTATAGTCATCAATGTTTTATTCTTGATCCAGAAGATTATGTAAAAGCAGATAACTTAGGAGAAATAACAGCTATTATTCATAGTCACCCTGTAACACCACCAATACCGACTCAAGCTGATAAAGTTAGTTGTGAAGATAGTGGCTTACCCTGGCATATTGTTAATCCTAAAACAGAGCAATGGGGTTACTACGAACCAACTGGTTATAAAGCTCCATTATTGGGTCGTGAATGGGTTTGGGGTGTAACTGATTGTTGGTCTTTAGTAAGAGATTGGTATAAAGAAAATTTAGATATAGATTTAAGAGATTGGGAAAGACCTTTAACACCAGAAGAATTTTTAAAAGATCCTATGTTTGAACAATGTGCATGGAGAACAGGCTTTAGACAATTAAGACCAGAAGAACAATTACAAAAAGGAGATTTATTATTTATGTCAATAATGAGTCCAGGTTTAAATCATGTGGCTTTATTTTTAGGAGATGAAATTTTACATCATTTAGCAGATAGACTATCTTGTAGAGAGCCATTATCAGAATGGTTATTAAAATGTATAGGAGGGAGGTATCGTTATGTTGCGTAAAGTAAAACTGTATGGCGAACTTGCTAAAATTGTTGGTCATAAAGAATTAGAAGCAAAAGTAGATAATATTAGTCAATCTATTAGATTTTTAACATCAAATTTTCCAAAAACAGAAATATATATAGCAAATACAAATTTTAAAGTTTTAGTTGGTGATTATCAGATAAGTGAAAAAGAGTTAGAAGATCCTATAGGAAAACAGGATTTACATTTTGTACCTGTAATAACTGGTGCTGGAGGAGAAGGAGGACTAGGCAGGATATTAACTGGTGCAGCATTAATTGGTGTTGGTATTATATCTGGTGGAACAGGTTTTGCTCTTAATGCAACACAAGGAGTAGGTTTTTTTGGAGGTGGATTAGCAGCAACCGCAGGAAATATCGGTGTTGCATTAGCTTTAACAGGTGTCTCAGAAATGTTAGCTCCTACACCAAAAACTCCTGATTTTTCTTCAGAAGAAGATCCTAGATTATCTTTTAATTTTTCTGGTACTCAGAATACATCAAGAGCAGGTACTCCCGTTCCAATAGTTTATGGTGAAATATTTACAGGAAGTGTTGTAATAAGTGCAGGTGTTGATACTGAACAGGTGAGAGCATGACTAAACCTAAAATTATTAGAGGTGCTGGTGCTCCACCCCCTCCCTCTGCTCCACCTCAACCTACAAGAACTCCTGATACCTTACATAGCAGACAATTTGCTACATTGATGGATTTAATATCAGAGGGAGAAATAGAAGGTTTTGCTTCTGCTTCTAAAGCTGGTCTAACAAAAGGAACAACTGCATATAATAACGCTGCTTTAAAGGATGTATTTTTAAACGATACTGCTATCTTGCAAGCTAGTGCTAACAATTCAAGTCCAGCTACAACTGATTTTAATTTTCAAGACGTAACCTTTGATCCTAGATTTGGAACTTCAGATCAAACTCATATCAATGGAATAGAAAGTAGTGAGTCGTTACAGACTGTTGGCGTTAATGTAACAAAGGCTTCTCCTGTTACAAGATCAATAACAAATACAAATATTGATGCTGTAAAAGTAACAATAACTTTTCCTCAAATTCAAGTTGCGACAAGTGCTGGTGATTTATTGGGAAGTTCAGTTAATTTACAGATACAAGTTCAATATAACAGTGGTGGTTTTACTACTTTAATTGACGATACTGTTACAGGAAGAACTGCTGATGCTTACCAAAAAGAATACAGAGTAACTTTAACAGGTGCTTTTCCTGTTGATATAAAAGTTGTGAGAGTAACTGATGATTCGACAGATGCAAGTACAATAAACACTTTTCAATTTACAAGTTTTTCAGAAATTGTTGATGATAAACAAACTTATTTAAATAGTGCTTATGCCTCTTTACGAATAGATTCACAACAGTTCAGTTCTATACCAAAACGTAAATATCGAATAAGAGGAATAAAAGTAAGGATTCCAGGAGCAGGTGCTTCTGGATCTGGTACTCCTACTGTTGATAGTGCAACTGGTCGTATTGTTTATCCTGATGGTTATATTTTTAACGGAGTTATGGGTGCAGCTACTTATTGTAACTGCCCAAGCATGGTGCTACTGGACTTGCTCACGAACACGAGGTATGGATTTGGAGATCATATTACAGACAGCAATTTAGATTTATTCTCTTTTGTTACTGTTAGTAAATATGCAAATACATTGGTATCAGATGGATTAGGAGGACAGGAAGCTAGATTTAGTTGTAATGTAAATATTCAAAATAGTAATGAAGCATTTGATTTGATAAATGAATTAGCTGGTGTGATGCGTTGTATTCCTATATGGTCTGCTGGATCTATTACTCTTTCTCAGGATAGCCCTAAAGATAGTTCCTATATATTTAGTTTGGCAAATGTAGGTGAAGCTGGTTTTAATTATTCTGGAAGTAGTTTAAAAGCAAGACATAGTGTAGTTTCTGCCAGTTATTACAATATGGATTCGCAGGAAGTAGATTTTGAAGTCGTTGAAGATAGTACGTTAATAGCAAAGATAGGAACTGTAGTAAAACAGGTAAAAGCATTTGCCTGTACTTCGAGAGGACAAGCAAATCGTCTTGCAAAAAATATATTATTTTCAGAAAATAACGAGTCAGAAGTTGTTACTTTTACAACATCTCTTGATAGTGGTGCGATATGTAGACCTGGAAGTGTTATTGAAATAAACGATCCAGTAAGAGCAGGGATTCGTAGATCAGGAAGAGTAAATGCTGCCACAACAACTCAGATAACAGTAGACGATACAGCTTCTACAGATTTACCAACTACAAATAATCCAACTCTTAGTGTTATTCTCCCTAATGGAACTGTAGAATCTAGAGATGTCTCATCTATCTCAGGTGCAGTTATAACAGTATCTTCTGCTTATTCTGATACTCCAAATGTAAATACAGTTTGGTTGTTATCCAATGATACTGTTCAATCTCAAAAATTTAGAGTAGTAACAGTTGAAGAACAAGATGATATGAATTATGCAATAACAGCTTTATCTTACGTTCCTGGTAAATATACATTTGTTGAAGATGGCACATCTCTTTCAGTTAGAACTGTATCTACTTTTGGTGGTTTAAAAGAACCACCAACTGCTTTACAGGCTGAAGAAAAAATTGTTGTTATTAATAATCAGGCGGTATCAAAATTAATTGTAAGTTGGCAACCAATTACTGGAGTTACACAGTATCAAGTTAATTACAGATTTAATAATGGTAACTTTATATCCACAACAGTTTCTAGTCCTGACTTTGAGATATTAAATAGTGACGTTGGAACTTATGAAGTTCAAGTCTTTAGTTATAATGCAGCATTACAGTTAAGTGCAACATCAGCTAATTTAACTTTTGTTGCTCAAGGTAAAACTGCTTTACCAGGAAATGTTACTGGACTCTCAGCAGAACCTATAAATGAAAAGTTAGTAAGACTTAGATGGAATTTATCTACTGATGTTGATGTTATTCATGGTGGTCGTGTTTATGTAAGACACTCCACAAAAACAGATGGTAGTGGTACTTTTTCTAACTCTGTTGATTTGATCGAAGCGTTAGCTGGTAATACAACAACTGCTGAAGTTCCATATCTTGAGGGTGAGTACATTCTTAAATTCAGAGATGATGGAGATAGATTCAGTCCAGGAGAGACAAGTGTAATAATTGACCTTCCTGATAATCAAGCTCCTTTAATTACACAGACAAGAAGAGAAGATACTGACAGTCCTAAATTTCAAGGAACAAGAAGTAGTATTGATTTTGATTCTGCAACAGGAACTATAAACCTAGCTGGTTCTGGATTATTTGATGCTATTAGTGATTTTGATCTTGTAGGTTCATTAGACGATTTTGGAGGGATTGCAAGTTCTGGTACTTATGATTTTGGAGGAACTGCTGGTGGAGATACTTTGGATTTAGGAGGTGTATTCAGCCTTGACCTAAAACGTCACTTCCTGACAGAAGGTTTCTATCCATCAGATTTATTTGATTCGAGAGGTTTGATTGATGATATTACAGATTTTGATGGTGCTACTGCAACAGATGTTAACGCTGAAATGTTAGTAAGGTTTACTCAAGATAACCCTTCTGGCTCTCCTACTTATTCTGACTTTCAAACTTTTGCAAATGGTACATATAAAGGAAGAGGATTTCAATTTAGAGCAAAACTTACAAGTGAAGATACTGCACAGGATATTAGGGTTTCGCAGTTAGGTTATACAGCATCTTTACAGAGGAGAACAGAACAAGGTAATGTAACAGCAAGCGGAGCAAGTGCAAAGGCTGTTACGTTTACTAACCCGTTCTTTGTTGGTACTTCTTCTTTGCTTGGAGCAAATACTAATTTACCCTC
>CEOE01050891.1_pt1 | contig 12483 bp, 11 predicted proteins | sample 530211 | NCBI WGS metagenome assembly CEOE01 (sample SAMEA2619779, study PRJEB7988) | marine metagenome | isolation source: saline water (ENVO:00002010), including
CCTTCACACGGCAGGGGTCACAGGTTCAATCCCTGTCGCGCCCACCATTCCTAGGTTTTTACCCTCAAATCCCCTCAAAAGCCGCAGTGGCTCTGCGATACAGGCGGTTCGAAAACCCTCATTTCGGCAGTATGGAATGGGTTCCGAAAACGCCAATCTGAGCACCAATCTCTGATGCTCCAGCACCCCGGAGTCCCATAATTTCCAAGGGTTTGAGAGGAACGCCCAAGCGGTTCGAAAACTCTCATCAAAGGTCTTTTTCGGATGGGCCGCATTGGCCGCGATTTCAGCCAGGGTGATCTTCTGCTTGTCGAGAGATTTGATCTGGTCCTCATAGGCCTTGATCACGCGCTCATTCTCGCTGGCCATGATGCGGTCAACCAGCTTGGCGATCTTGGCCTCGACGCCTGCGATATCGCGGCGCGCAGAAGCCGCCACTTGATCGGCGCTGGAACTCTGTTGCTGCCAACGATCGGTGAACATGGCGCGGACCAGCGCCATCAGCGCCGGTGCGGGGGTGAGCTGCTTCAGGAGGATTTCAAACGCGCTTTCGATCTTCTCGCGGCGGATCGACTTGCCCCTCAGTTCGCAGCCCTTCTGATAGCAGACATAGTACGGGTAGTGGGCATAGCGGCCTTTGGACCACGCTGCGGTCATCGGATGATCGCAGGAGGCACAACACACGAAGCCGCGCAACGGAAAGTCGGCCTTGAAGTCCTTGCGGGCCGGAGCCTGGGCACGCCCTTCCAGCCGATCCTGAACCTTCTGCCATGTGGCGAAACTGATCAGCGGCTCATGTTTGCCCGGCAGGAGATGGATGTTCCATCGCTCGACTGTGATGCGTCCGGCGTAGAGCGGGTTGCGTAGGATATCCTTGACGGTCTGCCAGCTGACTTCCGTACCGCCCCTTTTGAAAACGCTAGGGTGCTGGTCGAGGAAGCGCTTCACCTCGGATGTGCTTTGAAAGCGTCCGGCGGCGTATCCCTCCATGGCTTCACGTACGATCGAAGCGTTCGGCTCGTCTGGCGTCAGAATGCGCCCGCCGTCAGGATGATCCTGATAGCGATATCCGAGCCTCGGTGCGAAGCAGTAGAAGCCCTTCTCGACCCGCGCACGCATTTTCTGCGTCACCTGCCGGCCGTTCTGAGCGCGCTCAAGCTCGCCTTGCGCGGCGGCGATCGTCTCAAAGAACTTACCTTCGGGACTGTCTTCGAAATTGAAGTTCAGGCACTCACGGGTGGCTCCTCTGGCGGCCATCTCCCGGCGCAGCTTGAGGTGGAACTCGGTGTCGCGCGCATAGCGCTTCAGATCATCGAAAATCACGACGTAATTTTCATCCGCGTGCTCGTCGAGATAGCGCAGCAGCGCCACCATGCCGGGGCGCTTCATGAAATCACCGCCGCCCGAAACATCGTCTGGGAAAACCGCTTCGACTTCATAGCCTTTCGCCGCCGCATATTGGCGGCAGCGATGTTCCTGGCTGTCGAGGCCGTGGCCTTCCTGACTTTGCCGCTTGGTCGAGACGCGGCAATAGAGAAGCGCCTGCCTTGGAGCGTCGGATATACCGGTTTCGTCTGGTCTCATGATTCCATCCCTTCCAGCACCTTCGGTGCCTGCCATTCGATTGATTTAATGTCCTTGGCCTCGCATGCGCCGGCCTGTTGCAACGGATGCACGCCGAAGCCCATGGAAACGAACTCGACGACGACATTCCAGAGAGACTGGATGAGGATGCGCTTGTCCTCTTCGCTCAGGCTCGTATCGTCGAGGAAATGCGCATAGGCCTCGTAATCGACGGTAATCACCGGAGCCCCGGACTCCGGCGCGTGACAGGCAAAGAGCGGCTGTTCGATCTTTGCACCATCCTCTTCAAAATCGTGCATTTTATCTACCCCATAAACACGTGAATGTTTGAACTTCACTTAATGATTGAAACAAATATAGAACATTGATAGCAATTTAATTCAAAAAATTCAAGAAAAATCAAGTGAATAATGTGATTTTCTAAAGTAATTACTTATATTTACAGCATCGATTTGTATGATCCGGTTTAAATACGGGTGTGAAGGTGCCACAATTAATGGTTACAATGCGCCCATGCGGACGTAAGATTCCGGAAGCTTACAAATGGACCAGCAGCCGATCGTCGATCATGCCCAGCTGGGCATTGATCCGCAGTACAGCCCGGCACAGCAGCACAAGATCCGCCGGCTGATCCTTGAGGATTGGAAGAAGGTCGGGGTCAAGTTGCCGACCTATATGAAGCTGGTGGCCCGCTATATCGATGGCAGCGGCATCCCGGAAGCCTGGCTGGCGCGGCTCAGCCATCAGACCATGGACAAGATGCTGAAGAGCGTCTCGACGCCGCGCTACGAGTTCTGGGCCTGCCTGCATCTCTATCTGACAAAGAAGTACGCCGATCTCTCGATATCGGAGACGGAGCGCACCGATATCGAACTGCTCGGGCAGGCCCTCGCCCGCTTCGGCGGGGAGACTGAGGAAGTTGAGGGAACCTATCGGCTCGATGGGGAAGCCGAAACAGCCCTAACCATAAGCCGAGAGGCGGAGGAGCCATTTGCCCGCATCCACCTCATTCGCCGGTATTGCAGCGAAGAGCCGTTCGCCGAGGCAGTTTTCACGCCCTGTCACGGTGTTGGCTCGGTACGTGACGGCAAGCTCACCGCAATCATCCGGGACATTACCAGCCGGACGATTGCGAGCATGGACATTGAGATGGTCGCGCTGGAGAAGCTGGAAGATGTGGAGCTGGAGGCCCGCCTCGATGCACTGCGAGACACCCAATGAATGCGGAGCAGCGCAAGCAGCTAGAGAATCTGCACCGCCACATTGAGTGGCTGGATGCGGACGCCTACGCGCGCCAGCTTGCGAAGACGAAGGACCCGCAAGCGGTGTTTGATCTGATCCGGCGCGGCGATACCACAGGGTTCGCCTGTGCGCTTAAGAACGGATTGCCTCCCGATCTCGCCGACCGCAACGGCATGACCATGTTGCATCATGCCGCCGGTCATGACGCAAGGCTGATCGCTGCGATGCTGACTGACAAGGCCAATGCCACCCCGTGGGCGCGCGACAAATATGGCCGCCTACCACTCGACGTCGCCCGTGAATGCGCTCACGCAGATATGGGCGACCGGTTGGAGCGGATCACCTACCCAAGCCTGTTCCTGGAAGAGCGGGACGGTCCCGTCGATCGCGAGGTGATCGAGCGCTATGAAGCCAAGCGAAAGGAGTTGGGCTCACCGGATACGCGACCTGCCTACGCGCAGAGTGTCGGGTTTCGGGGAGCTGTATCATTATCTAAGGAACGTTCACGAGATGAGACTGGTCGAACCCGTTAGAGCTATTTAGGCGAGTTTGTTGTAGCGCGTGAAGGACAAAATACTGTCATCTTGATTTCTGGACAGCATAGCGTTGTGCAGATCGGTACATTAGAGAAATCTTTTGTATCATCGCCTTCACTTTCTTCAGCGAATTTGACAATAGCGCGGTATTCGTCAAACGCATCTTGTCGTGCGGCAAGCTCAATCATTGCCAATACGTCTTTCTGCAAATTTCGCGCAGAAATTTTTTCTTTTTTCAGATAATCCAAATCAAATATTTCTGGTAATTTCGATATCAAATATTCTCTCGTATCAGCGCACCCTTTTCTACTCGCATCAAATCCGATTCTCTTTCGTTTTCCGTCATTCTTATAGTTCAGTAATTCATGCATAAACAAGCAAATGTAATATTCCGAAATAATTTTACTTTTCGACAATCTTATAAAATTTCTTGCATCAGATATCGCTATTTCCTTCGAGATTTTAATATCTTGAGCTCTTACAGGAAGTGCTGCAGCGTTAATAAATGAAATGGAAATAAATAATAAAAGATATACTAGTCGCATTCCGCAAAATCCCTAATTTTTTCCAAATCTCTTTTGGGTTTTTCATCTAACCCGACCGCGCCAACATCATCGGAATGCTCAATAATGGCTTCAAGAACTTTTTCTTTCTTCGGAGATCCAAAGAAAAATCGCCCACCGGGAATAATGCTTGCCCAGTTAATGACATCTATTGCATTTTCGGTTCTGTCAGCGTAGTCACAAAATTGCTTTTTTATTATACTATCAACATGCTGTTGCGCATATTGCGCACCAGAAATCGAGGCACTTTCCTTCCCATCTTGTGATCCGGACGCTGGAGAAAGGTCATTCAACTCTTTGGCCAGATCATTAGCGATCTGACGGTCCAATTTAGATTGAACATCACTCTCGCTAATACAGGAAAAACACAATGGTACCTGCCATGTTTTATTCACATATCTTACAATATTTCCATTCTTATCGCAAACAGGGCATGGCTTTTCCAGACATGATTTAATCGTGGCCGAAATAAATTCCCTTCCACAATAGGTAATGCTACTGCAAAATTTGTCATATTTTGTTGTGCAATTAGTTTCTTCTGCCAAAAGTGGAGAAGTTCTTAGAAAAATGGCCCCACATCCGGCCACAGCTAACGTAAACACCCTTGAGGAGCGCTGGGAAAACATCTCGGTTTATCCCCTCTAGCTGAATGGTCGCTTATAGCATTAATAAAATTTTTTAAACTCTACCATCGAGCGCAGGGCGCTGCCAAGACAGTTCACGCCTCGATCTGCTTTGTAATCATGTGGCGCGTGCCTAACGCTACGCGCAAGATGTGCGTGGTAGTACCACGCAATCTTGGCAAGGGGACCCGCTGGCGCGTCCCCGTTGCATCCCCCCGGCCTGTGGTGTCGATCGACACCATTGAAACGCGCCGGCGTTTCATCCCGGCAAACGCTTGCGCCGTTTGATCACGCTCTGAGGGTACGGCCAGGGCATCGAGCCCATGTCCACACCGAGAAACGTCTTGCCGTTTCATCACGTGCATCGTCCGCCCGATGCATCAGCGATCGGGTGAGCCTCCAAGCTCCCCCGATACCCCCATGGCCAACAGCCTGCCGTTGGATTGCAGCCAGAGGAGATATCGCTCTCCCCTGAACCCATCGGCTAAAGGGCATGTAGGCTCCTTGGAATCCTAATTTGTGATCTGATTTCGGATTTCGAAAGTCAGGTCAAAGCCGGTCCCGGATGGGTATGGCTCAATCGCGAGCCTTACGATATTTCGTCCAACAGAAGCCTCAAACGCTTCGCCAGAATTTAGCTTCTCTCGAAGCTGCGGGGTATCGGCGGTTTCGCTCTTGATCAGGAGCGCCATCGCAATGTCACGGAACCTATCTACGCCATGCTCAGGTGAAAATTCATAGCAGAAGTCGCCTTTTAGCTTCAGCGTTTTAACAAGCCGTTCGTTGCCCTTGATGTAATATGTCGCCGAATTATAAAGGATCTGGTCATCAAGTTTTTGAGGGTGAGAACTCGCCCACCACTCTCCGCCGCCATAGATCTCATGATAGTCTGACGCTCTTAGCCCATGCGCCGAAAGAAACTCGCGGGCTGCGTATGGGCTCCATCCGTGGCGCTCATCGACTTGCGGCGGATTTTTTGCCTCTCGTTCGTAGCGAATGATGTCTTCGGCGATTTTATCGACATCGCTTTTTGTATTTGCCGGTAGTGATTGGAACTGCCGGGCGGCCCGTAATAACAGCCATGGCCTAAAGGCAAACAACCAGAGAAAGCGCCGCTTCGCGTATCTCTTTAGTTCATCAGATTGAAAATCTTTGAATCCCAGCCGGACGCTGGCGATTTCAAATTGCGAATAGCAATGAACAACATAGAAAAAGGGGATTGACCCAACGGTCATCAAAATTGGTAGAACAAAACTACGGGCCGTGCCGACTGTGAGAAATTTTTCTGGATCATCAATTATTCCGGATATTGAATGCCAAATGAAAATCCCTACGATAAAAATTATTACCCATTCCAATACATTTTTCACGGGCGCATGTTTGCGGTCGAGTTCCGAGTACGCATACATTAATCCAATGACGGTTACGATCGGGGTAAGAATGACCTCAACAAAAAGACTAAAAGTATGAACAACATATAAAAATTCGAGTGCGGCAGTTATGCCGATCGTATCCTTCGCGTATTGTGCAAATTGATTCGCATCTTCTTTTGCTTGAAAGCTTCGTCCTAGTAATGAAAGACCAGAAAGAAAGTACCAGATAATTGTTGCCGGGAGCTGGCTTACTGTCCAGGCATCAAGCTTTTGAATGACCCAAGTGAGGCACGCGACATTCCCTGCAAACAGGAGGAATACGGCTATTAATTTTGGTTGAAAGGCGGCACGAATGAGCCCACCGAGCGCGTCGCGTATCTGCTTTTTTATCAGAGCAAGAAAGAGGAGTGCTAAGAGCCACCCCGCACTGGCTATTTCACGGTTGTTAAAGTTTTCTGTGATCCACCGCCAAAGGTCGTTTGCCCAAGCCATTTCAATTCAGTTCATATGTGATGTGAGCTATCAAATTATAGAATACCCACAAACTTTCTAGCTCACTAACATTCGTTTAAATTTGTGGATATCTCGTCGCACTTTATATGAAAATGATGCGTTATTGTGAGGAAATTGCTACCTTAAGATGCATAATTTATCTGACTAAGCTCAGTATCAGAAACGCGGCGACGACCTGTATTAAATTTGGAGCTAACTCCCAATGCGCCTCGCATCAGTTACGATAGAGAATTTTCGTGGCTACCTTGAGCCAACTAAGATCGGTTTTGGTGACTTCACCTCGATCATCGGGCGCAACGATGTCGGCAAGAGCACCTTGCTTGATGCCCTTGAGATATTCTTCAATGGTGGTAAGCCAGACGCGGACGATGCGCATATCGATGGAAAAGGCAAACCGACATACATTGCATGTCAATTTGAAGAATTGCCATCAGAGGTGGTGATCGATGCGATAAAGCCGACGACACTTGCTGATGAGTATCTGCTGACTTCGGATGGCAATTTCGAAATCATCAAAGAGTACAATCTCAGCGCTAGCAAGATTGTAGCGAAGGTATTTGCGAAAGCCCACCATCCGGCCGTTGAAGGTGGTGGGGACCTCCTGCAATTGAGCCAAACCAAACTCAAGGCTCGCGCGAAAGAGCTGGACATCAGCCTGGAAGAAGCCAACCAAAGAACGAATTCGAGCATTCGGCACGCGATTTGGGCCGGTCTGGGTGAACTCTCCCTGCGAGACCAATTGATCCCTCTCAATGAGGCAGACGCAAAAGAAGTCTGGGCAAAATTGCAGAAGGAAATGCCTACCTTCGCGGTTTTCCAAGCTGACCGGCAGAGCCAAGACACCGATGCTGAAGTTACAAACCCATTCAACGCCGCGATCAAAGATGCTGTCAAAGGGCTTGAGGTAAAACTCGAAGAAATAAAAGCGGAAGTGCAGCAAAAAGTGGAGGAAGTAGCCGCACGCACATTGAAAAAACTTCGAGAGATGGATGAGAATCTCGCTGAAGATTTAAAAGCGGTCTTTAAGTCGGAGCCAAAATGGGCAGGGTATAGCCTGTCTTTGATGGACCATAGAGACATCCCGATTAATAAGCGAGGTTCCGGAGTTAGGCGGCTGATCCTTCTGAATTTTTTCCGTGCCGAGGCCGAGCGACGTCAGGAAACCTCAAGTGCTCCAGGGATCATTTACGCCATCGAAGAGCCCGAAAGTTCGCAACATCCATCTAATCAGCGCCTTCTCATTAATTCGTTGCTTGAGCTCAGTGCTGCGGGACGCACGCAGGTAATTGTTACGACGCATGTGCCTGGGATTGCAGCACTGGTCCCACAAGAAAGTGTCCGCTACGTCCGCCATGATGAGAATCTTCACCCGCGTGTTGTGGCCGGCGACGAGGAGGTTTTGAGGCTTGTCGCTGATCAGCTTGGGGTTTTGCCTGACAGTCGCGTTCAGCTCCTGATCTATGTTGAGGGCCCAAATGATGTTGCTTTTCTTGAAGCAGCCTCAAAGCTCTTGGGACAAATCGACCTTTCTACTGATCCGCGTATCGCATTTGTTCTTTCGGGCGGTGGCAATTTAAAGCATTGGGTTAACCAGCGTTATCTCAGTGGCCTAGGACTTCCAGAAGTTCATATCTACGACCGCGACAATGACCATGGATATCAAACCCATATTGATTCGGTAAACGGTCGTGGAAACGATGATTGGGCGACCCTGACAGGCAAACGCGAGATCGAGAATTATCTTCACCCTGATACCATCCAGAACGTTTTAGGCGTTACGGTGTCGTTCGAAGACGACGATGATGTGCCGATGATCGTCGCCAAAGCGGTACACGAAGCGTCAGAAAGCCCTAAAAGCTGGGATGAAGTTGATTCAGATAAACAGGAACGTAAGGAGAGCCAGGCGAAACGGAGACTGTGCCATGACGTTGCCGCAGCGACCACGATCGAGCAACTGAATGAGCGCGATCCGTCAGGCGAATTAGGTGAGTGGTTTGAGCAGATTTTGCGGAGGCTCACTTAGCGCCGCTGAGCTAGCTATCCACATCATCAAATACAGAACGTGCGTTGTCGCCTGATGCAATATCAGAGCTTGGCCTATATCCGTGATCATAATCCGGTTCTTGAATCTCGGAATTCAGATCATCAATGGCTGTTTCTATATCATTCAACCCATCTTCGATCAGCTTCTGTACTTCAGGGTCGCTATCGAATGCCTTGCTAAAATCTGAAAGCGCTTCCTTTAGAGGACTAAAATGGTCATCAGGATCGTTCCCGCTTCCATAGTTATCGCGCCAACTCTCAACTTCAGCGTGCAGATTTCCAAGTAAATTGGATTTGACGACTTCCTTTATTTCCTCAATTTCGGTCTCATTGAGAAAGCTGATAATATCGCGATTCAAGAAGCCAGAATCCGGCACAAGCACGGCAAGCTCTTGAACAGCTTGGACGTGTTTAATGCGTTCCTCCTCGGGGAGGATATCTAGCTCGAATAGTTTATTGATTACATCAACATCAGACACGGCGTAGAAATAGGAAGATACCGTCAATTCGGAAATAAAATTGGGCTGTTTCTCAGAAAAAAGAGTCAAAAACTCTTTGCCACACCGAAAAGCAAGAAATCGGTTAACCGCATCGCGGTTTTCTTTTCGGTCGGAATAGAAAGGAATGACTCTGTCTATTACAGTATTGTATCGATCTCTCGGCACTTCGACTTTTTCCCCGCCGAATGGGGTCTCTTCGCCGCATGAGATTTCAGAAAAGAGTGTCCGTATCGGGGTGCCCGCAAGATAAACATCCATTAACTCGCGATCTTCGGATACGAGCTTCGCGAAGGCCTCTAGAATTGATGGGTGCTTGGCACGCCAAAAATGCTGGGTACCTTGCCGAACTAATATCAAAAGGCTTCCTTCAAGAGCTGTTAATGCCTTCCTGACGTCGCGTTCGGGGGCTCCGAGTAAGGCCATGGTGCTTTTGTCTTGCTCACTGAAATCGACTGGGCTTGAGAGCAAATTTCCATGGATGAACACAAGAGCTATCGCTGCTTTGCTTTCAACATCAAGCGTACGTAGGACTTCGTGTAGAAGCTCAACAGGGTGCTCGACGAAATTTTGTAGATCAAATTGTGAAATTGTAAGGTTTTTGGTGAAAGCAGAATTTCCCAGACGGCGAGCGATCTCTGGGCTGAATCTCTGATGCTCCGCAATTTTTGGAAGATAGGGTTTTATTTCTGATTTAAAGCTAATAGTTTGATTTCCCAATCGAATATGATTGTAAAGAATTTGTTCTCTTTCCTCTTTTGATAGTTTTTCAACGTGGATAACGACTTGAGCTTCTTTCATAACCGGCAAAGCGGATTCTTTAAGAAGATTCCGTGCGTTCTTGTATATGTAATCGCGAGACGTAAATACGACTTTTGCGCCGCGCCGTATTGCGGCCCGGATATGAGGGAATGCGCTGTTCCACTGTAGTGCTGCTTGCCAATCGAGCCGTGTCGCGCCAAAAGCATCATCAACCCAAAAAAATTGTTTCGGTTCATGCGGATTTGAGTGCTTTATGAATTCATCGGCATCTCTAATCTTAATTGTCGAGCAGCCCCACTCGTCCAATGCCCCTAGAGACAAGGTTGCGGCTATTGCCGATTTGCCGCAGGCTGGCTCGCCCAGAAGAAGAACGAACCCATGCTCTACGATAGCTTGAGCACTCCGTCGGTATGCATCGGTTATGACGAACTTTGCTGTATCGTCACCTAGTGCGCTTAGAATTTCTTGAGCTTGATCGTATGCTCTCTGGTCAAGAATTTGGCTCAAATCGCCAAGGCCATAGACACGTGGCACCATCATTCTTAAGCGCGGGGACTCTCGAATGAATTGTGATATCCTCTCACTTCCATAAACTACGCACTTTTTGATTTTAGGTATTTCTTCAAATGCCTTCGCGATTTTTTCGTCATTTCTCCCAGTAAGGCGCATATTTGTAAACAAGATATAGTTGTCAGAAAGTCCACGATCCGCCAATCGAGCTGCTTTCTCTAATTCGTCTTTTAGGTCATCTTGCTTCAGAATTAGGTCTGACTTCTGCGAAAATTTGCACTGCACGGTGAAGCTGCCCGCAAATAATTCACCGGATTTGGATTGCCAGGTTCCGTAGAACGCTCCGTCGCGACCGCCGTCATGAGAGTCGAAAAATCCCTGTACTACCTGCCCCCAGACTTCACTAACCACGGACACAGATAATTGTTGGAATGCCTTCCAACCGAGTGAGTGGAGTTCGTATGTAGGCTCAGTGGCTTGAACAGTGTTTCGAGCTTTTTTCATGATTACATTGCGTTACTTTTCTAAGGTTCCGATCTGCGCAACAACCCTCTACAAGCGCCCATACCATGTGCCCTTACCCTTGCCATGTTGAGCAAGGTGATTGGCGGCCACAAGCGCCTGCAGGTGCTTTTTGACCGTATTGCGATTAGCGCCTGTGACAGTGACGATCTGGCCGATCGTCAGTTTGCCATGCTGCGTTGCGAGTTCCAGAATTTCCGTCGAAAGCGGCGGCACCGACTCTGCCGTGATCCGCTCGCGCTCCAGCTTTTTCTCCAGCCGCTGCTTCTGCTGCTGAAGGCTGCGCAGGAAGTATAAGATCCATGGCTGCCAATCAGGTGCATCCTTGCGGATGGTCGTCTGGGTTTGTCGCAGCGCCAGATAATAGCTTTCCTTGGTCTGCTCTATGACGCTTTCAAGCGATGAATAGGGGACGTAGGTGTATCCGGCGCGCAGGAGCAGCAATGTCGTAAGGATGCGAGACAGGCGGCCGTTCCCGTCCTGGAACGGGTGGATCTCCAGAAAGACGACCGTGAAGATCCCGGCGATGAGGAGCGGATGCAGCACCTTGTCTTTAAGTGCCGTGCTTGTCCATTCGACCAGTTCCTGCATTTTGCGTGGCGTATCGAAAGGCGTTGCCGTTTCGAAGACCACGCCGATCTCCCGTCCCTCGGCATCAAAGGCGCTGACGTGGTTCGCGTTGGTCTTGTACGCACCGCGATGGTGCTCGTCCTTTGTGCTATGGCGCAGCAGATCACGGTGGAGCTGCTTGATATGGTTTTCGGTCAGGTCAATCGAGTCGGCATGCGCAAATACCGTCTCCATGACTTGCGCATAGCCGGCTACTTCCTGCTCGTCGCGTGTATCAAACTGCTTGATCTCGAGGTTGGAAAGCAGGCGCTCTACTTCCCGATCGGAGAGCTTCGCCCCCTCGATGCGGGTGGATGAACCAATGCTCTCGATGGTGGCCACGCGGCGGAGCGCTGAGAGTCGCTCCGGTGCCAGCGTGCCGAGCGCTTTCCACGCCCCCTTGAACTCGTCCAGTTCTGCGATGAGGGAGAGGATTTGCGGGCTTATGGATAACGAATCAACAGCGAAGCTCATACCCATATTTATACCCAAAAATACCCAAAAAAGCAAGTTTGGGCGCGAATACCCAAAAAGAGAGCCATAAATACCCAAATCATCAGAGGCCTCGGCATGTCCGCTCGATGCCTCTTTGAGAAACCGGAAAAATGTACAGTCCTACTGTGCAAATCAGCGGAACGGTAAAGCGGGGACCGGACAACTCACCTCTATCACCGTGCGCGCTCTGGCAACGCCTGCGGCGTCCTCCGCTGCGCTGCGGCCCGTCGGGTGCCTGGCGCTGTGCGCGATGATCTTCTGAACGTGTCGGCTCCGAAGGAATGTCAGGCTTTGGTCTCACCAAAGGAATAGCCAGGCATCACAGTTCCAGATCATAGAGCCCCCGGATCTCTTCATCCTGAATGCAGAGATAATCGAGCGTCTGAGACTGCGAACTATGCCCGAACGCCGTCATGAGAAGTGGGATGGAACGGTTCTTGAGGATGCGTTGCTGATAGCCCCAGGTCTTGCGCATCGTATGCGTGCCGTAATTGCCCCGGAGGCCGACCGACCGGCACCACCCCTTGATCATCACATTAAGCGAGGAGACCGTGAGCGATGCACCCGTGCGCCCCGAGATAAAGACCGGCGCGCCCGGCCTCGGATCAGGG